>MDTB01056531.1_pt1 | contig 14902 bp, 17 predicted proteins | sample 811161 | NCBI WGS metagenome assembly MDTB01 (sample SAMN05326650, study PRJNA326480) | marine metagenome | isolation source: seawater | place: Mediterranean Sea | collected 2009
CGACTCCTCGTTCGGCGGCATACCCTCCGGCACCACGGCTCCCGCCGCAATCATCGAAACCAACGTTCCATGCCCCGTTGGATCATCCACCGCCGCCCCCGGATCAATCGCGTTATACGCGGTCAACATAAACGGCAAATTCTGATACGCCGGATCAATCCCCGAATCAAACACCGCAATCGCCCGCTCGCCTACCTCTAAATTTAAATTCACACCACTCGACGCACCGCTCAATGAAACCAACGGCATCTCATCATTCGAAAATGCGTGATTCGGTTCTGCTTTTTTCACACCCAAGCTCATCTGCGCTTCCGCCAATGCCTCCTCCACAGGCATGCCATCCTGGATTTTAATCCGATATAAACCCGGTGGATCAATAACCTCCACCACCGTGCCGCCCACCCTATTCAACAACGCCTTTAGCTCTTTCATGCTTGAGCCCTCTTCGAATCCCACCAGAATCTCCCCCCGAATATAGTGCGATCCATCCTCCGCCTGCACCACATCCAAAGTTTTCCGTTTTTCAGTCAAAACTTCCACTTCGATTTCACCCTCACCCATGATCACAATCCGACTCATTTGATCTAAGATGCCCAAGGGTGTTTCCATCTGCTTCCAGCTCACCACATAATTATTCGGATATGCCAGCTGCTCCACCAACCGAGCGATCGGAATTTGATTCCATTCCCCTGAGATCTTATTTTCAGCCAACGTAGGATCAAGCACCACCCTAATTCCCTGTGCTTCGAAAGATGCTAAAACAGAACGAAGTGGCTCCTGATTCGCTCGCAACGAAGCTTTATCTCCCTGAAGTTGTAAAACCGCTCCCTCGCAACAAAGACCCACCAGTAACCCGACAAAGCAACCCGTGTAAACTTTCATGGCCATTCGACCTTCGATTCTGGCACGCCACTATGAAAACGAAAATCGGGATCAGGAGATTCAATGGCCTCCCGCTCGATTTCACCAAAGAATTCGATTCGATCCTCGATAGGACCCGAACTATACGCTTCTGCTAATGTCAAATAATCGCGAAAATGCCGTGCTTCCGAACGCAATAAAGAACCATAAAACGTAGCCAATACCTCATCCAAATGCGGCACCAATGCCGCAAATCGCTCACACGAACGCGCCTCAATATAGGCCCCAACAATTAACGTATCGATCAGTTGCTCCGGCTGCTCCTTTCGAATGGCTCCATTTAATCGACCCGCATACCGCGAAGGTCGCAGAATCCGATATCGATAGCCCCGCTCATGTAAAATCTTATGCACCTGATCAAAATGATGCAACTCCTCCCGCGCAAGCTTCGACATTTTTGCTAGCAGTTCCGGACGATCAGGACATCGAAACATCAACGTCATCGCCGTCCGTGCCGCACACTGCTCCAAATAACAATGGTTCAATAAAAGCGTCTCTTCATTGACCCTTGCCGCATCCACCCACGCCGACGGAGTTGCGCACGGCAAAAACGCCATCAAGCCTTCCCAATCCTCTTCCCGAATCCATTTCATACAAACCTCATCTTGATCATTATTACAGTGGACAGATTTAAAGCACGAATATTCAACGGTATTTCATAATTTAAAAAGAGAAGTAAATTACGTATATACATATTTATGAAGATATTAATATTTTTGTTATATATTATAACAACTAGTTTAACTATTTCGTATGCCCAATCAAACTGTGTACCCCACCAAATCATACTTCTCTTTAAAAACGATCCCACCACCCTTTATCAACAAGCCCTATCTGATCCTGATTGCCTCGCCGCCTCGACATGTGTTGATTTGCATCCGTTCGCTCGAACAGGCCGTTACACGAGTGATTGTGGTGAAACGGTTAGCGCCCTCATCGAACGATTCAAAGACCATCCCGAACTCGAACTATGCGAACCAAATCACTACAAACAAACCTGCAATACACTTCCCATTGAGACCGCTTTACCTAATGACCCTCTTTTTAAAAATCAATGGTCCTTACACAATACTCGTCAACAACCCATTAGCATAGCTGGGGCTGATATTAATTTTATCGAAGCCCAATCACTACTTAAACACCTCTCTCCAACCTCCACTCCCTCTGTTGTTGGGGTCATTGACAGTGGATTTGATATATCTCATCCCGATTTAAAAAATAATCTCTGGAACAATCCAAGCGAAATTCCCGATAATGGAATCGATGATGATGGGAATGGATATATCGACGATAATCACGGGTATGATTTTATCAACAATTCAGGTGACCTCAGCCGAACTTCCGCTGAAATTGCAAATCACGGAACCCATGTGGCCGGTATCATCGCAGCGCAAACCGATAATAGCATCGGCATCAGCGGAATCGCACCTCATACTCAATTAATTTTACTTCGTATTTCATCGGATGGATTTAGTATTGATAATGATAAAGCCATCGAGGCCTACCACTACCTCGCTAATCTAAAAAAGAATCACAACATTCCAATCGTAGCTGCAAATGCATCTTATGGCGGCTACACCTCCTACTCCATGATAGAACTACATGCTATTCACCAGATGAATCTAGAAAATATCACACTCTGCGCAGCCGCTGGTAATGATTCACTCAATATCGACGAAACAGCCAATAATCATTATCCTGCATCATATCCACTCGCCAATATAATAGCAATTGGAGCGACCACCCCTGCTAATCAACGCGCATTTTTTAGCAACTACGGAACCAACACCATCTCGATTGCGCACCTGGAGAAAACATTCTTTCCACGATTCCCCGCACGTTGATACCACAACTCTCTATTTCAAATACAGAATTTCCCGCCTTCCGCATCCATAATACTCAACTTTTACCATCCAAACCCATCACGGCATCTCTCATCGCATCTGGAATCGGTCAGACCAATGATTTTATTCCTGAAGTGGCTGGAAATATTGCTTTTATTCAACGCGGAACGCTTACTTTCAAAAATAAAATTATTCACGCAGCTAACGCAGGAGCCCGCGCCGTCATCATCTATAACAATCAGCCTGAAACCGATGTTGAACTCACACACGATAGATGGATAGTAGAAGGTATTGCCCCTATCATTCCTGCTATTGCCATCACTTACGCAGAAGCACAAAATATATTACCACAAATTCAGAATGTACCTACTGTAACCCTCGCTAGCATTTCAGATCCAAACCATGAGCCGTATGCTTCAATTTCAGGTACATCTCAAGCAACACCACATATTACCGCTGCTATAGCACTCACCGCCCAATTAAACCCCGAGCGTTTCTTCCATTTTAAAGATGACCTAACTGAAAAAGGATATATCCATATACCATCATTAGAACCCTATGTGAAAAACGGCGCCCTTTTTGATCTCACCCAACTCCTTGATACCGATCAAGACCACCTACCTGACTGGTGGGAACGCAAAAATACAGGGAGTCTCGCTTTTATGAACGGCACAGCCGATCAAGATAATGATACTTGGAATAATCGACAGGAATATCACGGAAACAGTTATCCCTACTACAGCCTCAGCATTCCCAACGCCCAAACTTCATTAGATTCAATCTTAATTAATTCCCAAGAAAACAAACTCATTCAACATCACTTTCATACAATTCCAGATCTACAATATACCCTTCAATTTAATACCCAATTAAACGAAATAAACTGGAACAATAAAACTGAACCCTATGCTGGCACTGGCAATCGTGCAACCGTATCCACGCCGATCGATGACAACTCTGAAGCAGGCTTCTACCGCCTTAAAATTGATCCGCCAACGCTTTAACCGCATCACCAAAATCCAATTAACACTATGAGTTATGGTTTCGCAATGCACGGCGAGCATCCCGATCCGACTCCCGTTTCTTAATCGTCTCACGCTTATCCACTACATCCTTACCCCGTCCCAAAGCGAGCTTCAATTTTATCTTCCCATTCGATAAATAGAGACGCAATGGAACAATCGTCAGTCCTTTTTCGCGACTCTTTCCATGCAACCGCTCAATCTCTTTACGGTGCATCAATAATTTACGTTCCCGATCAGTGCGATGATTAAAAATATTACCCTGAGCATACGGTTGCACCGTACACCCCACCAACCAAGCCTCCATGCGATCGTCAATCTGCACGTAACCCTCTTGAATACTCACATGCCCTAGTTTGATCGACTTCACTTCCGTCCCCGTCAGAACCAATCCCGCCTCCCACGATTCCAACAGGTGATAATCTCGACCTGCCTTACGATTCGACGCTAACACACCCTCTTGAAAATTATTATTTTTCTTCTTACCAGACATAATACTTAAGCTACTCGAAATAGCGGATCATCCCAACGGCAAATCCAGACATAAAAAAAGCTCGAACCCATAAGATTCGAGCTTCAAAAAACAATTTTTAACCCATTAGATCAAAATCGAAGCATCGAAATCCAGATCGGTACTTTCCGATGCAACGATTTCATTATTCATTTCTGCCGTCAATAATCCCTCAGCGATCTCTTTCAAAACCAAATCATGATTATCCATTTCAGCATGATCTTTCTTAACCATAGGCCGCGCACCACTATTTAACTGACGCGTACGATACGAGATTAAATTAACCAACACCTGCGTGTTAGATACCTTTTCTTCCGCAATTTTTAAATATTCCATATTCATAACGAACTCCCTGTAAACCACTTAAGAACAAACCATCTCGATTAAATGGATGCTAAATTGGCGCGAAGTATATCACCTGAACCGATTGCGTCAACCCAGGATAAAAAAGAAAACCCGCCCCCGATACCGAGAGCGAGTTTGAATAGGTGCAACCGAAGTCGGTTACATCATCCCGCCCATGCCACCCATATCAGGATGAGCAGGAGCAGGAGAATCTTTTTCAGGAATATCTGTAACCATACATTCCGTTGTCAACAACAACCCTGAAATTGAGGCCGCATGTTGCAGAGCAGAACGAGTTACTTTTGTCGGGTCAATAATACCAGCTGCAATCAGGTCAATATACTCCCCAGTCGCTACGTTATATCCCGAAGCTTGTTTTCCCTTCTTCACTTCCTGCACCACAATAGCACCCTCTTCACCCGCATTAGCAACAAGCTGACGCAACGGAGCTTCAACAGCATGCTGAACAATCGAAACGCCTACAGCCTCATCTCCCTCGAGTGAAAGCTTGTTCAGTGCCCTCTGAACACGGATCAAAGCAACTCCACCACCAGGAACAATTCCTTCCTCAACGGCCGCACGAGTCGCATGCAACGCATCATCTACTCGATCTTTTTTCTCTTTCATTTCCGCTTCCGTAGCTGCACCCACGTTAATCACAGCTACACCGCCAGCTAACTTCGCCAACCGCTCCTGCAATTTTTCACGATCATAATCAGAAGTGGTTTCATCGATCTGACGACGAATCTGATCAATCCGAGCTTTCAACGCAACTGTTTTTCCGCCGCCTTCTACGATCGTAGTATCATCTTTACCAATCGTAACTCGCTTCGCAGTTCCTAAATCTGCTAGCTCTACATTTTCCAGTTTAATACCAAGATCTTCGGTAATAAACTTACCACCCGTTAGAATCGCAATATCTTCCATCATCGCTTTGCGACGATCACCAAAGCCCGGCGCTTTAACCGCACAAACATTCAATGTTCCACGCAGTTTATTCACCACAAGAGTCGCCAATGCTTCCCCTTCGATATCTTCCGCAATGATCATAAACGGCTTACCCGTTTTCGCAACATTCTGAAGCAACGGAAGCATATCCTGTAGATTTGAAATCTTCTTCTCGAAGATCAAAATATAAGGATCTTCCAAAGCCGCTTCCATTGAGTTGGCATCCGTCACAAAATAAGGCGACAAGTAGCCTTTATCAAACTGCATGCCCTCTACAACATCCAAGCTCGTCTCAATCGATTTAGCCTCTTCAACCGTAATCGTTCCGTCTTTTCCTACTTTATCCATGGCTTCAGCGATAATCGTTCCGATCGTGTCGTCACCATTCGCAGAGATCGTTCCAACTTGTGCAATTTCTTCACTAGTTTTAATCTTCTTACTGAGTTTTTTCAGATCAACAACAAGCGCTTCAACTGCTTTATCAATACCCCGCTTCAAGCTCATCGGATTCGCACCAGCCGTCACGTTTTTCAATCCTTCACGATAGATTGCTTCCGCTAAAACGGTTGCCGTTGTAGTTCCATCGCCCGCAATATCAGAGGTCTTAGAAGCCACTTCTTTCACCATCTGAGCACCCATGTTTTCAAACGCGTCTTCTAGCTCGATCTCCTTTGCAACCGAGACACCATCTTTGGTGACCGCCGGAGAACCAAACTTCTTATCTAAAATTACATTCCGACCTTTCGGCCCCAAGGTAACTTTAACCGCATTACTTAGCTTTTCAACCCCACGCAGCATTGCGTCACGAGCTTCTGCATCAAAAATAATTTGCTTTGCCATTTCTATATCTCCTTTACTTACTTATCCAATGACCGCGAGAATATCATCCTCACGCACAATCTGATATTCGTTTCCATCGACCTTCACCTCAGTGCCACCATATTTAGGCATCAAGACCAAGTCTCCCTTTTTAACATGAAACGGAACAACCTTGCCATTCTCATCTAACTTACCAGTTCCAACCGCAATCACTCTACCCTCTTGAGGCTTCTCTTTCGCAGAATCAGGAATAATGATTCCCCCTTTTGCTACTTCTTCTTCCTTCACAAGCTCGATTAATACGCGCTCACCTAATGGTTTAATTTTCATCCATCTTCTCCTTATGACTTATCCATTAATCAGATTGATTATTATTTTTTATCTTCGTCTTCATCGACGATTTCAAAATCAGCTTCCTCTACATCCGCCGCCGTCTTCTCGCCAGCAGACTCCTCTGCACCTCCTGCAGCAGCCCCCTCAGGACCCGCCTGCTGTGCTTGAGAATACATCTCCGTTGCAGCCGCCTGCATCTTCTCATTCAACGAATCGAGCGAACTTTTCATCGCTTCATAATCTTCCGCCTCCAACGCTTTCTTCACAGGCTCCAAAGCAGCTTCCACTTCCGATTTCTGCTCTGCCGAAATCTTATCTTCATTTTCAGACAAAAACTTCTCGGTTTGGAACACGGTCGAATCAGCTTGATTTTTAAGATCAATCTTTTCACGTAATTGTTCATCCTCTGCCGCATGCGTCTCCGCATCCTTCATCATCTGATCAATCTCTTCGTCGCTCAATCCACTCGAGGCCGTAACCGTAATGTGTTGCTCCTTACCAGTACCCAAATCTTTCGCATTCACCTTCAAGATCCCATTTGCATCAATATCAAATGTAACCTCAATTTGAGGCGTCCCTCTCGGGGCAGGCGGAATCCCATCCAGATTAAAGCGCTCAACTGATTTATTTCCACTCGCCACTTTCCGCTCACCCTGTAGAACGTGAATTTCCACCGCAGGTTGATTATCAGCCGCTGTAGAAAAAACCTCTGTCTTTTTCGCCGGAATCGTAGTGTTGCGCTCAATCAATGGCGTAAACACCCCACCCATTGTCTCAATTCCCAACGTCAGTGGAGTCACATCCAGAAGCAATACATCCTTCACTTCACCCTTTAAGACTCCCCCCTGAATCGAAGCACCAATAGAAACAACTTCGTCCGGATTTACACCCTTATGCGGCTCTTTGCCAAAAAGTTCTTGAACCGAAGTCTGCACTTTGGGCATCCGAGTCGAACCTCCCACTAAAATGACCTCATGCACCCCAGAGGCACTCAATCCAGAATCGCTTAAACAATTCCTTACTGGATCAATCGCTTTCGCCACCAAATCATCACACAACTCTTCCAACTTAGAACGAGACAACGTCATATTCAAATGTTTAGGACCCGAAGCATCTGCCGTGATAAACGGAAGGTTAATTTCTGTCTGTTGCGAACTAGACAGTTCACACTTCGCTTTTTCAGCTGCTTCTTTCAATCGCTGCAAGACCATCGGATCAGCCGACAAATCAATGCCCTGTTCCGCCTGGAAGCTACTCACAAGCCAATCCATCACCTTCTGATCGAAATCATCGCCACCCAGATGGCCATCTCCACTGGTAGCCGTCACCTCAAATACGCCATCGCCGATATCCAAGATTGACACATCAAACGTGCCTCCACCCAAATCATAAATCGCAATCTTCTCTTCTGATTTCTTATCAAGCCCATAAGCCAAAGAAGCCGCCGTTGGCTCATTGATAATTCGTAAAACTTCCAAACCCGCAATCTTACCCGCATCTTTGGTCGCCTGGCGCTGACTATCATTAAAATACGCAGGCACTGTGATCACAGCCTGAGAAACCGTCTCGCCCAAATAGGCTTCCGCATCCGCCTTCAGCTTCTGCAAAATCATCGCTGAAATTTCCGGTGGCGAATAGACTTTATCGCCCACTTCAACATGAACATCTCCATTGGAAGCCTTCACCAATTTATACGGCACCAAATCAACCTCGTTCGCAACCTCTGCAAACTTACGACCCATAAAACGTTTAATCGAAAAAACCGTATTCAACGGATTGGTCACCGCCTGTCGTTTTGCCGCCGTACCCACCAAACGCTCACCATCTTTGGTAAAAGCAACAATTGATGGCGTTGTCCGCCCACCTTCCACATTTGGAATCACGGTGGGTTCTCCCCCCTCCATAACCGCCATACACGAATTTGTTGTTCCTAAATCAATCCCTAAAACTTTTGATCCTGCTTTACTCATAATAACTCCTAACATCTATTTTTAGATCACCCTCGATAATGCAAAACCTATGCCAGATATAAAATTATTCATCTATATAAATATAAATTGTTGTAGATAAACAATTTATGTAATTAATTGATTATAGGAATCTCCCAAAAAAGATGAAATTTAACGCGCCACCTGCGACTTTAAAACCAATTAGAGTCACATTTGAGTCATTATGGCGCATTTAAAAAAATGACTTACACAACCTTTTTCTTGCTACCCTTCCCACAAACTCGCATCTTCTAGCAATGGACGAAGAAATAAACCAGATCCGGATCGAATATTGCTCAAAATGCCGCTTCATGATGCGTGCAACATGGGTAGCCCAAGAACTCCTACAGACCTTCGATGAAAATCTCGATCAAATTGCATTAGCACCAAGCAAAGAAGCGGGCATCTTTGAACTCACACTCAACAACACCCTCATTTGGAATCGAAAAGTAGATGGTAATATGCCCGATATCAAAAAAATAAAGCAACGAATCCGAGATCAAATCATCCCCGAAAAAAACCTTGGTCACTCCGACACATTAGAAAATCAATCATCATGAACACAGAGACCCTCCTTTTTATCGGACTAATCGTTTTTCTAATCGGTCACTACATCAGCCAGAAAAAATTATTACAAAGTGGCTTAAAAGAGGAAAAGCCACTTTCTCAGCTACGCCGCCTTCTCCTCAGCGGACTTCTTCTCATGGGACTCGCCGTTTGGGCCGTAATGCGACACGAACCTCCCTATGGAACATGGGGATCGCTCCTCTTCATCGAGAGCGCTGTCTCCTTATCATTTGCTCGAAAGTTATTAAAAAAAGCACTCAAGTGACTCACCTAAGCGCTTTCTTTTTATTTGCTAAAGAACGAATCGTTCAATCGGCTACTTCTCTTTTTCAGAGGCTTTAATCAACTCTTTGATATGATTTACATAATTTTCAGCACCCCCACGCTGATAACCTGTTTTCTCAATCAATGTACCCTCTTCATCTAGCAAAAGAACCGTCGGAAAACCCCGAACCGCATATTGCTTTCCCAACTCATTATTCTGCTTTTGCAGCGCTTCACTCTGTTCCGATTTATCACGCGGAAAATCGATTAAAACCTGAACCAAATGAGCTTTAGCATATTCCTTCCATACACTCTTCTGAAACACTTCTTCATCTAGCTTGATGCACCAACTACACCAATCGGAACCACTAAAATCTAACAATAGCGTCTTATTTTCTGCCGTCGCCTTCTCTTTTGCTGCCTCAAAATCCGTCATCCACCCCTCAGCAGACCAACTCGTTAAAATACAAAAACAAAGTCCGAATAGTACCATCGATTTTTTCATTTTTTCTCCTAAATTTACACTCACCCAATCAGACAGACAGGCTCCACATATGTTCAAATATAAAAAAAGCCGGCCTCAACGACCGGCTTTTGTCTGGATTGAACACGCTTAGAAAAGATCAACCGCATTCAAGTCAGCAAACGCCTGTTTCACACGATCAACCAGGCTCACCTGCCCCGCACGCAACCAAACACGTGGATCATAATATTTTTTATTCGGTACATCATCCCCTTCTGGATTACCCAGCTGACCTTGGAGATACGCTTCATTTTCATTATAATATGAATGAACACCTTCCCAAGTAGCCCATTGCGTATCCGTATCAATGTTCATTTTGATCACGCCATACGAAATCGCTTCTTTAATGTGCTCCGGTGAAGATCCAGAACCTCCATGAAATACAAAGAAAAGCGGATTATCTTCAGGTGTGTTAAATTTCTCAGCCACATACTGCTGTGAATCACGCAGAATCGTTGGGGTCAGCTTTACGTTTCCGGGCTTATATACCCCATGTACATTTCCAAACGCAGCCGCAATCGTGAAATTCGGACTAATCGCATTCAAGCGTTCATACGCATAGGCCACCTCCTCAGGCTGCGTGTAGAGTTTAGACTCATCAACATCGGTATTATCAACGCCATCCTCTTCACCACCCGTAACACCTAATTCAATTTCAAGCGTCATGCCCAACTTGCTCATTCGCTCCAAATACGTGCAGCAGATATCAATATTTTCTTCAATAGGCTCTTCAGAGAGATCGATCATGTGCGAACTGAAAAGCGGGCGCCCCTGCTCCGCAAACATTTTCTCACTAGCATCCAATAAACCATCGATCCAAGGTAGTAATTTTTTTGCCGCATGATCGGTATGCAAAATAACCGGTACACCATACGCTTCTGCCATCATGTGGACATGCTGAGCACCTGAAATAGCACCCAATACATCCGCACTTCCCGTAGCTCCTTTTCCCGCATAAAATTTGGATCCACCATTTGAGAACTGAATCATCACCGGTGCTTTAACCGCCGCCGCAGCTTCCAACACTCCATTAACTGAATCACTGCCCACCACATTCACTGCAGGCATCGCCCACTGATTGGCTTTAGCAATCTCAAAAACTTTGCGAACATCGTCACCGTAAAGTACACCTGGCTTAACGGCATCTAGAACCTTTGAAGACATATTGAATCCTTTTTTTAACTACCTACATACACCTTTTCAGGCACGAGCGAATTATAGAACACCGAAAAAAGAGGAGCGTCAACTCTTGAAGACGACTCTTACCCAATCGGGAAATCAAATTCAGTCTCAAAAAGCTGAGCCAGACGAGTTGCAAAGACCTCTTCGTTCGGTCCATCCACCTCAATTCGAACACGAGCTCCCTGCTCCAAACCCAGCATAATACACTCCAGAGCAGATTGAAGCGTTGTACTTCCCGACTCACTATGCACCATCACATCGCCTTCATACGTAGCGCGCTCTTGGATGAGCAAAGCAGAAGGCCGACAATGAATGCCGGCCTCGTTTTTTATGACAGCTTCCACATGTACCATATATTCAAGACAATCGAGGGTTAGTTCATCTCCATTGAAGTCATCATCTTATCGCTTTTCATTTTAACATACATCTCTCTTTTCTGAAAATCTCCAGCCATTAGATCATTCTTCACCATCTCTTCATACACATACTCATCTCCAAGGAGACACACATATGGGTCTGAAATAATATTATATTCATTTTTCTTCACCATACAGTGCGCCAATGCTTTCATCTCTGCCTCTTCCAGAGAATCACAATCATATGCCATTCCTAATGCATAGTGACCACTTGGATCCAGAGCAATAACAGCCACCTTGTGATCCCCAGAATACGCCTCATACTCCATTAATTTCTGAACCGCATCTACCGGTAATTTATGAACGATCCGGTCAGAATCCATTGATGAATTAAACAGACTTCCTCCGAAACAGATACCGACGGAAAACAGAGTAAACACACTCACAATAATACTTAGCTTTTTAGTAAACTTCATAATAAATACTCCTTATTTATATAAGAGTATGTATTAATTTATTTAAATATTGTCAAAAAAATTATTAAAATATTTAAAAGATTTTTTCTATGTTAAACAGATGAGGTTTCACAAGATTCAGTATCTGCAGTTTATTTCGATCAATATCTATCGGCTGACCATCCACCTCAATAGAAAATCGAGGGGTCGTTCCCCAAATCCATGCATCCGATCGAAGTTTGTCCAAACGCACTTGAATCTGAGCAGCCTCGGGCATCACCACATCACGTATCACCCCTTCATAATGATCCTGAAAAGCCGCTCTTAATGCCTCTTTCATCTGCTCAACCGAAACGCCCAAATTCGCTACTTTCGCAGGCACCGAAGCCACTGCATGCGTCTCAATCACCGCGCATTCAGATGCAAGATACCGTTCCAAACGGTCTAGATCACTATCAAGCAACAGCGTGCCATGATGCAACACCCGTCCTTTTCGAAAAGCAAAAGCTGTCCCCGATACTTTACCCTCTGACACCCGAATATTACTCTTACACGCCAACGACGCATCCGCCCCGACTCGACTCAACGCATCAAGAACGGTTTCAAAAGCTTGTGCTTCACGATAGGCTTCGCGATCTGTCACAATACAATAATTCAAATTTCCCTCATCGTGATAGACCGTTCCCCCTCCCGAACACCGCCGAGCCAACGGCACACCCTCCTCCTCCATCAATGCCAACCGGCACTCCCGCCACGGATTTTGATTCTTACCTATCACCACTGCACACGCACTCTGCCAAAGCATCAAGACCGGTCCAGACACCTCTTCCATTAAATACTCTTCCCATGCCAGATGGGTAAAAACATCCATTCCAGACGGTTCCACTATCATTCCCACATACTCCCATTTTAGCTTTTCTCCAATTTCGCATTGGAGGCGTTTGTTCAACCTGTTACTTTCCGCTTTTCACAAATCGACTTAACAAGGATTTAAAAATGAGAGCCTATAACTTTTCTGCCGGTCCCGCCATCCTTCCTGAAGAAGTTTTACAACAAGCACAAGCTGAGTTTGTAGACTATCAAAACACCGGAATGTCGATCATGGAAATGAGTCACCGAGGAAAAGAATACTCAGCCGTCCATGATGAAACCATCGCAAATATCAAAGAGCTACTCCAAATTCCCGAGGGCTACAGCGTCCTCTTTATGACCGGAGGCGCCACCGCTCAATTTGCCCTTGCACCCATGAACCTGCTCGGCAACGGGCAAATCGCCGACTACACCAACTCAGGAACGTGGGCCACCAAAGCCATCAAAGAAGCCAAACTCATCGGAGAGGTCAACGTGGTCGCCGACTGCGCGAAAGAAATCCCCACCCGCGTGCCCACCATCGAAGAGTGCCAATTAACCCCCGACGCTGCCTATCTTCACCTCACCTCAAACGAAACCATCTCCGGAGCTCAATGGAAAGAATTCCCTAAAACCGATGCCCCACTCGTCGTTGATATGTCATCCGATATTCTCTCACGACCCCTCAACATCGAAGACTTCGGCCTCATCTATGCCGGCGCACAAAAAAACCTCGGACCTGCAGGCATCACCCTCGTCATCATCAAAGACGAACTCGCCGCACGTTGCCCCGACACCGTGCCACAAATCTTCCGCTACCAAACCTTCATCGACAACAACTCGCTCTTCAACACCGTACCCACCTTCCCCGTCTATATGCTCTGCCTCGTCACCCGCTGGCTCCAAGCGAATGGCGGTCTAGAAGCCATGCACGCGCTAAACCAACGCAAAGCCGCCAAACTCTACAACGCCATCGATGCCACCGATTTCTATTCCGGCACCGCCATAAAAGCCTGCCGATCCGATATGAACGTCACCTGGCGTATCGCCAACGAAGACCTTGAATCCGTCTTCATCGAAGAAGCCTCCAAAGAAAACCTAAAAACTCTAAAAGGGCACCGCTCCGTCGGCGGCGTGAGAGCCTCCATCTACAACGCCTTCCCCGAAGCCGGTGTAGACGCACTCATTTCCTTCATGAAAGAGTTTGAAGCCCGTCACGGATAACCCTATAAACCACGCCACTATACGCAGCCATAGTTCAATGGATAGAATAGTGGCCTCCGAAGCCATAGATCTGGGTTCGACTCCCGGTGGCTGCACCAGTTAAACAAGAGAGAGAAAAGACATGAGCGAGCAAAGCCCCATCGAAGACATCCAATTTAACGGCGACAATATCTATAAAGAAGAGACCTTCACCGACCTCGAAGTCGGCACCATTCGCAAACTCACCCCCATCAAATCCGATGGCACCGAAGATCCCGAACGCAAAGCCAGCTTCACCGCCACCACCAATATCATGACCCCCAGCGGCGCCCTTCCCCTCAACGGTGAGATCGAAGCCGAAACCCTCGAAGAAGCGATTGCCGGATTTTCAGCCGCCGTCAACAAAGCCCTTCAAAAGCTCCAAGAAGACATGATGAAAATGCAGCAAGAACAAGCCAATAAGATCGTCACCCCCGACGAACTCCGCGGCGGCAACGACCTCATCATTTAAATCTGCGTTGCATCATTTTCATCAAACCCACCACCATCCGGTCTTGTTGATGATTCTCGAAAATCCTCATGCAATGTATTCATCACTCCACCATAACTGCCCGACGGGATAGGTAAATCATTCTCAATGGCAATAGGCCTTGCCGCCGCAACAATTTCTCTTAGGTAGGTTCCCACCTGCGTGCGAAGAGTGTTGAGTGTATTCCTGGAATGATCCTCACGATGGCGCGCCATCAAACTTTTGCTTGAACCAAAATAGAGA
>MDTB01173627.1_pt1 | contig 14902 bp, 13 predicted proteins | sample 811161 | NCBI WGS metagenome assembly MDTB01 (sample SAMN05326650, study PRJNA326480) | marine metagenome | isolation source: seawater | place: Mediterranean Sea | collected 2009
AAAATTAGGTAAAGGCTTATCATCTTTACTTGGTAACAAAGAATCAATTAAAATCAAAACATCTGAAAATAAAGGTTTGTTGTTAATTCCAATTGAAAAAATATTTAGAGACGAAACTCAGCCAAGAAAGGAGTTTGATAAGGAAAAGATATTAGAATTAGCACAATCAATAAGAAAAAATGGCTTAATACAGCCACTAATTGTTACAAAAAAAGACTCAGATAGTTTTTTTTTAGTCGCTGGAGAAAGAAGATGGCGGGCAGCCCAAAATACCGACCTTAAATTACTTCCAGCCTTATTACTTCCAGAAGACCTTGATAAAGATGAAATTTCTTTAATTGAGAATATCCAAAGAGAGGATTTAAAAGTATCAGAGGAGGCAAAAGCATACCAACGTTTAATTGACAAAAATAATTATACTCATGAAACACTATCTAAAATAGTTGGTAAAAGTAGATCCCATATAACAAACTTACTTAGAATACTAGATTTAGACGATTTCTTTTTTAATTTATTAAATACTGGAAAAATATCTATGGGCCATGCTAGGGCTTTGGTTGGAAAAAAGCCAGATGATTTTGATGATTACTCTTTAAATCAAATTTCATCTGGAAAAACTTCTGTGAGAGACTTGGAAAAGAATAAAAGAAAACGAACTATGCAAGAGCCAAATTTAATACATGAAGAGAAGACCCTAAGTGATACAATAGGATTTAAAACAAAGATAATTTACAACAAGAATGGCAAGGGAAATATAAAAATTTATTATGAAAATTTAGAACAATACAATTTTCTAATTAATAAGCTAAAAAATTAAATTTTTTGTATTTTACTTCTTGTTTGAGATAGTTGTAAATTTCTCTTGAATCTTTTTGCTTTCTTTTTAAATCAAAAATCCTTTTTCTTATATCTAATATAAAATTACTTTTTTCTTTAATTTTGTTTTCTTTTATATAATTTGAGCTATTAACTATATATTTTGATATTTCTGAGAACGCCAGATGAGGGCTACCTTTGCAATAGTCCATAAATTCTAAGTTATTAATTTCAAGAATTTCATTTATGTAAAATTCCACATCTTCCTGATAAGCATACCCATTAACCGCGAAAACATTCTTAGAATAGTTTTTATAATTCTTATAATCTGTAAATATAATACATTTACTATCTGACTCAATAAACCTTCCAACAATTTTTTTGTTATCTGAGAAGCATATATCTAATTTATGCACCTCAAATAAATCATCAATTCTTTCCTCAGCTAAATTATTTTTGTAATATAATTTTACTTTTTTTGAATTAGCTTCTGCCTCTATAAGGTTTACATAAAAATGACCTATCTCTTCGTTAACTTTATTGATTAAAAGCTTATGCCTATCTTTGTTCTCAATAAAATCTCTAATTAGTTTTATATTATTCATTCATTTTTTTGCATCTATTCTCAGATTTCATGAGTTCATTTAAAAAATTTTTCACCAGCTCTTCGGTATTTTCTTCTTTGATTTTCTTTTCCGCCTTATTATTACTAATATATCGAACGCTGTCTGCGAATATATAAAACTGAGATATATTTTCATTAAATTTGTATGTTACACACTTAAACTTTACGTCGTATACTTTAGTAGCTAACGAGCTATTTACCCTCATCCTGTCAGATGTGTTATCTAAATTTGTAATAAATAACTCAGAACTATGAGATATAGACGATTCTATTTTATAATTTGAGTTCGTATCGTATAATCCAAAGTTTGATAAATTATTTGTTAATAAGTTTTTTAAAACTAACCCATCATATTCCCCACCAATATAACCAATTGAATACCTTTTACTTTCATGATTTACGTTAATTTTTGTACATGACAAAAAAATAAAACTAATCAGTAATAATATTGATAATTTTGTCTTGAACATTGATTACCTTGATTACCTTTCTATCAAGTATCTTATTTTTAACCTTATCGATTTTATATATTGACTTTAAAATATCTTTTTCTAAATAACCTTTTTCTGTTTCTATAGTCGTTACTAATCTTCCCTGTATTTGTATAGGTAAATTAATACTATTCTCTATTAATAGCATATTATTTATACTGGGCCACTTACTGATTATATTATCATGAAATAACTTTTTACTTAAGTCTGAGGACATTTTGGGCACAATAGGATATAAGCATGTAAGAATTTTTTTACTAATTTCGCTATTGTTTAAATATATCTTTTCTTTTTCAAGATAGTTAAAGAGAGTATAAATATCTGCAACACATTTGTTTAAAGAAAAGCTAAGAATATTTTTTTCTATATTATCGACAAATTTCTCAACCATTTTTTTTGTATCTTTTTTAAGACTTGTTATATCCACTGTAAAATATCTCTCTATCCTCCTTACTAGATTTTTAGAACTCTGAATTCCTTCATCTGTCCATTCAAGCTCTCTATCAGGAGGCGAGTCTGATACCATAAAAATTCTTGTTGCGTCGATACCATAATTTGAAAGGATCTCATCTGGTTCAATAACATTTTTTTTAGATTTTGACATTTTTTCACTCGGACCTTCCTTAATAGACTCTCTAGTCTTATTTCTTATAAGTTTACCATTTTTGGAAATAACTTCTTTTGGCATCACCCATTCATTTTTCGGAGTCTTGTAAGTTTTATGTGTTATCATCCCCTGCGTAAAAAGTTGTTGAAAAGGTTCATTTATTTTAAGTTTGTATATATCTCTTAGAGCTTTCACAAAAAAACGTGAATATAAGAGATGAAGTATCGCATGTTCTATGCCACCTATATATTTATCTACCGGCAAATATTTATTTACCCTTTGAGCATTAAAGGGTTTTTCAAGTTTGTTATCTAAAAAACGTATGTAATACCAAGATGAGTCTACAAATGTATCAAGTGTATCTGTTTCCCTAAACGCTATTTTCTTAGTTTTGGGGCAAACAATTTTCCTCCAACTATCATGGTTTAATAGAGCGTTTCCTTTACCATTTAAATCTACATCATATGGAAGTAATACTGGTAATTCAGATTTTTCTAAAACTCTGTAGGTCCCATCTTCATAGTAAATAACCGGAATAGGACAACCCCAATATCGCTGTCTTGATACGCCCCAGTCTCTTAGCTTGTAATTAATAGACTTTTTCCCAATATTTTTGTCCTCAAAATACTTTGTTATTTTAATAATAGCCTCAGATTTTGACAATCCATCAACTAAAGGTGAATTAATTAACTTGCCATCCTGGGTAAAAGGCAACTGCTCGTTATCACATTCAATAACTTTTATAATTTGAAGATTATATTTAATTGCAAACTCATAATCTCTTTCATCATGTGCAGGACATCCAAAAATTGCACCTTCGCCATAATTATCTAAAACAAAATTTGCAATATACACTGGTAATTTTTTACCATTTAATGGATGTTTACATATTATATCCGTAAGAAACCCTATCTTTTCTTTCTCATCAGTACTTTGTGCGAACGTTTTTTTTATTTTACTAACTTCACTAGTATTTAAGTATTTGCTGACAAGCTTATGGTTAATAGATATTGCTATAAATGTTGCTCCATAAATTGTGTCGGGTCTAGTTGTAAATATATTAAGCTGATCACTTTTATCAAAAATTTCAAATTTTATTTCAGCCCCTACAGACTTTCCAATCCAATTCTTTTGCATAGTTTTTACTTTTTCTGGCCACAAGGTTAATTCATCTAAACCACTTAAAAGTTCTTCCGCATAATTTGTAATTTTAAAGAACCACTGAGATAATACTTTTTGTTCCACATCCGCTCCAGTTCTCCATCCTTTTCCATCTATGACTTGTTCATTCGCCAACACAGTTTGATCTTCTGGGTCCCAATTTACTAAAGCATCTTTTTTATATGCGAGACCAGCATTGTAAAAATCTATAAAAAGTTCTTGCTGATACTGGTAGTAGTCTTCTTTGCATGTCGCTAGTTCTTTTTCCCAATCCAAATCCAAATCCAAATTTTTTAATTGGTCTTTCATATTTTGAATGTTTCTCAGGGTCCAATCTTGCGGGTGTGTATTAAACTGAATAGCTGCATTTTCTGCAGGAAGACCAAATGCATCCCATCCCATAGGATGAATTACTTCATCTCCTTTAAGTTTGTGATAACGTGCACATATGTCACCAATCACGTAATTCCTTACATGGCCCATATGTATATTACCAGATGGATAAGGAAACATCTCTAATATATATTTTTTTTGCATTAAATAAGTTTATGAAAGCTTATCAATTACACTGATTTGATTTGCAATATCTAATATTTTTAAAATAAGATTTTTTTCTTCCTCAGTGTAGGGAATGTTTTCTTGATACCAAACTTCTAACTCTCTTTGTTCACAGAGTAATTTTACTTTTACTCCATTGGAAACTAGTTCTTGTGAGGTAATACTAACTTTAATTAAACACCTTTGATTGGGATTTCCTTTTTCTGTGATCCAATCCGTAGAAATAAACCCTCCTTGAGAGTCAACAATATTCAAAGGGTATTCATCTAACATGATTAGTGATGCCTCCCATAGAACCGGGTTTATGGACATACCTTGGTAAACATTTTTTGTTCCACCACCTCTAAAATCTTCAATAAGTTTAGTTATATTTAGTGGCTCTCCTACTTTGCCGTCAGGTCCAGCCGCTCTTTCTTTGTCCTCACATATTCTTTTTTGAGCTTTATTGTAAGTTCTATATGGATTATTACAAACACCATGAATTTTATCCATCTCTTCAAGGTTCTTTTGAATATCGCCATCAAAGAGACCTTTACTACATGACAGAAAAAAATTTACTAAAATTAATACTAATAATAATCTAATCATACAGCGATAATATTTAATTTGAAAATTTTATACAAGGTAGAAATAAAAAAACCAGGTAGGTTTACATACCTACCTGGCTTATAAAGTTATAAATTAGATTAGAATGCTACTGATGTACCGAAAGCAATAGCTGTTCCATCTGCATTAGAAGCTGTATCACCACTTAAGTTCACTAAGTCTAAGTATACTGTTGCACCGCCACCAAGAGCTCTTTCAACTGAAAGCTCTGTCTTAGTGTCTGATTCACTATCAGAATCTTTACGTGATGTGTAACCAATTGCAATAGTTGTGTCAGCATCCATAGACATAGAGTATGTTGCACCAACTACTTCTGAGTCACCCGCAGTTGTTAAACTACCGTGGTCAGCTGTTAGTGTTTGGTTTGAGTAACCTACAGTAACTGTACCGCCACCAATTGTTCCACTTGCTGAAGCACCTGATGATGATTCACCACCGTCAGAGTCTGCTACACCTAGAGTAACTGAGTATGCACCCATTGGCATAGTAATAGAAGCAGACATTGCTGCATCATCACCTGACGCACTACTATTTAAGATACCAAAGTTATCTGCTTGATCATTAGATACAAACGAAATGTTTAATGAAGCAGCACCCATAGCTGTAGTTAGTTCCACACCAAGACCGTCATCATCTCTGAATCCTGTTGCTACACTTGAGCTTAAGTCACTAGCGTCATCAAGTACGCCGTTTACAACTCCGCCAACTGCACCGATAGTGTCAGAGACTTCTACATCACCAACTACGATTGTTGAACCACCAGTTGAAAATGTTACTGAGTTACCACCGTCTACTGCGTCGCCATCGTTAGCGTCATAGTCTTGAGATAGTGACATACCAGCAGAGATACCGATACCCCCACTTGTTGTTGTAGACATTGTAAAGTCAACAGTATGACCTACTGCTAACTCTGAGTCACCAGCTGTATCTGATCCACTAGTTGACAAATATGCAACGTTTGATGAACCAGCAACTGAAATATCTGCTTTAGCTGCAGTTGTAAAACCAAGTGCTGCAACAATAGCAGAAAGTGCCATTATTAGTTTATTCATAATAATTATTCCTTTCTTAATTATTAGTTGTTTTAGTTTTAATTAAAACTGAATTGATAATATTTATTCAATGAGATAAAGGTACTAGATAACCTAAATTAATTGTAAATTAATAAAAATGTTGCATTATTGCAACATGCCAATTTCTATTGATTTTTTGACCAAAATGACCTTTGGTCTTGCAGACTTTGAAGAAAATCTTCCTTATATTGCATGAATTCTTCCTTTTTTAATGATGAGGTGTAAATTTCTCTTCTCACTTGATATTTACTAGCTGTTTGAGCAAAATAGTTTTTGCGTCTTGATTTGTCATAACTCTCTGGAATTTCACAGAACTCCCAGAGCTTATTTATAGTGGAATCTGTATGTGTAACTAAGTCATGATAGCTTAAATCAAAAATGTTGTGATTTTTCTCATTTTTCCATTTTTTCATAATGTGTTCATAATTTGCATATTCAAGTGAAATTCCAAAAAAACTAGAAGAGTATGTTATTTCTTTAATGAAATACTGCTTAAATAATGAAACTGCATTATCCCAAGGATCTCGATGCACATGAATAAATTTAGCTTTGGGCAAGCAAGTTTTGATAAATTTGTAATAAAGATAATTTTCTGGAAATTTATCTATGAAAAATCTTTTTCCTTGGCGCTGTATATCTATTATATCAATGTAACGATGGCCTAAATTAGTTAAGCTTTCAAAGTTTGCATTACCATTTTGATGTTGCTTTATTATTGGTCGACATTGATTTACAAAAAATACTTTTTCTCCTCCTGCAACACAGTATTTACTCGAAGCTAATATTGACTCAGTAAGAGTTGTGCCTGACCGGGGCATACCAATTACGAACACCAAACCATTTCCTAGATCAGAGGGTATGTTTTTAGCAACTAAGTTTTTATCACAGTCCTCAGAAAATTTAATAATTGACTTTGTATATTCCTGACGATCATAAAGTGAAAATCTTTGAAGCTCAGAGATTAGCTTGTTTGATTCAATATAATAATTCTCAGAAATTTTTTTATCAATTTTTTGATTATATTCAGCCAAACAAGAATATATATTTGCCTTAGTCTTATTGCGCTCAACTACATTTTTATGATCCTCAATCCTTTTTAAAATATCATTTAAGGTATTTAAATGACTCTGAGTAATAACATTTTTAAAATTTCTTAGTAATTTTCTAAATATATCTCCCAAAAATATTTGTTTATCTAAAAGTTTTATGCAAACTTTTTTTAGGTTAATTTCATCTCCTTTTGAAAAAAGAATATCAGTATAAATATTCAATGTATCTTTAAAGTCAAATATCTCATCTGAGTCGAGGCCTCCGCGTAACTCAATTGATTTAATAATATATTCTTCTCCTTTTTCTAATTTTTGTAAATACAAATAACTTTCAGCAATATTATGATAAGCTTCAGGTCTATCAGGATTAATACTCATAGCATTTTTAGAGAATTCGATTGAAGATTTATAATCTTGAACTTTATTAAATATAAGTGCTAAATTTGTATTAATGTCGTAGTCATTTGGATTCATCTCGTAGCATTTATTAAAACTAACAATTGCTGAATTATATTTTTCTTGCCATAAAAAATTTATTGCAAGAAGTTTATTCCAATCAAATGATTGTGGGTGTTTTTTAACAACACGTTTTAATTCCAATTCAGCACTTTGATATTTCTGATTTTTCATAAAATTTATTATTTTTGACAAGGCTGAATTCATAATTTAAGGATATATATACATATGAAACTATTAAAGAGAATTAAATTAAATTATAATTTAAAATTATTTCAAGATTATATATCAAGTAAAAATTTTAATGATGCTTTTAATTTCATTCAAGATTTAAATAAAAAGGATAAAATAGATTTCTTCTTACTATTAAAAAATTCTCAAGAATTACTAACAAAATTACCACAAGAATTTTATCAAAGAAAAATAATCTGGACTATTTCTTACGATCTTTCCGATGTTTCTTATATCAATAATTTTCTAAATTTTTATCTATCGAGAAATTTAAACTCATCGTTCACAATAGAAAATTTCTCTAATTCTTTAAATCAATATTTCACAAATTTAGACTCAAAAAGCCAGGTCAAAGATATTGAATTTAATGATTATTTAACTCAATCAAATTTATATCAAAATTTACTTTTATTTAACTCAGATAAAGATTTTTTATTTTTAAATTCCTGTGCTTCATTTTTTGAAACAAGTCAAAAAAATTATTTTATTCATCCAAATATAACATTTTGTTATTTTTATGTAATTAAAAGACCAGAAAGTTTACTGTCAAAATATAAAAAAAAACATGATACTTCAGAAGCGGCTTACGATGAACTATTTAATTTCAGAGAGCAGCAGTATTTAGATGAAGATCAAGACAAAAGCAACTTTAAAGTATATGAAAATAGAAAAAATTATAATATAAATGTTAAATCTTGGACAGACGAAAATGTTGTTAATACATTTAAAGGAAAAATTATTTCATTTGACAGGCTCTTAAATGACACAGAGAATACCTTGTTAGAAATATTGTATCATTTAAAACAGTATAAGCTTCCAGTTGATATAAATATTGATGACATAAAAAGTTTTATTTTGAATTATGAATTAAATACAACTGCGGATGGAGAATTATCAAATAACGATAAAAAGTTTTTACAAAAAAATTTAGACTCAGCCTTCGATTATTAAGATAATTTTGAGCATTAATAAAAAAAATATCAGTTTACTTAATAAAAAATTAAAATCACATGTTTCTACTAGGCTTATGATTGTAACTAAAAACCAATCATCCCAAGATATTAATGAATTGATATCCCAAGGCTTTAAACTTTTTGGTGAAAATAGAGTTCAAGAGGCTAAATTAAAATATCAATCAATAAGTTCTTGCAATAATTTAGAACTTCATTTGATCGGACCCCTTCAAACTAATAAAGTAAAGAACGCATTAAAAATTTTTGATGTCATTCAAACAATTGACAGAATTTCATTAGTTGATGAAATTGCTAAGCAACTTTTAAAGCTTTCTTCTGTAAGAACAAAAAAATTCTATATTCAGGTTAATATAGGTGAAGAGGAACAAAAATCAGGTGTATTTAAGAAAAACCTGCAAGATTTATACAATTATTCAATAAATTGTAATCTTGTTATCCATGGTTTGATGTGCATACCACCAAACACCCAAGACCCAAGTAACTATTTTAAAGAAATGATTAAGATTAGAGATAATATTAATAAGAAATTAAAATTGAGCATGGGTATGAGCAATGACTATAAAATTGCCTTAAATTTCCAATCAGATATAATTAGGATAGGCTCATTAATATTTGAATGAGATATTTATATCTTTTAAGTTTTATCATCTTTTTAAATTTAGGTTATGCTAAAAGTGTTAAGTGTGAGTTTGAAGAGGTTTATCAAGATGGATCAATACAATCTGGTCTAATGTTATTTAGTGATGGCTTACTAAGGTATCAATATAATGATAAACAATTATTCACCATTATTTTTAATAAAAATTATTTCGTTATAAATAACAATAATAAAAATGCAGTAAAAAAGTTAGAAGATGACATTATTTTAAATGAGCTTAAATTAATAATTAATAATTATCCAAAAATTAAAAGTTTCTATACCAAAGATGAGATTGAAATCGAACTATTTGATAGTAAAGAACATAAATTTCTTAAGAGAGTCTCAATCAAGAGTCCTAATGTAAATTTAAGTATATATTTTATTAATTGTGACTATGAAGTTATATCTTCAAGATATTTCCAACCTTTATTACTACAAGATATAAAATAATGATTTTAATTCTATGCAATGATAATTTCTATTTAAATAAAATTATAAATCTATTCAATCAAAAAAAATTTTACGTTACCAATGATAAATCAACTAAATATATTTTCAAACTTAATTTATATTTAGATAAAAATCAGATAAAGATTAATTCACCAAATAATCCAATTTTTTTAAAGTTACCATTTTCTTTTGAGCAATTATTCTCTGAAATTAAAAACTTGTACATGGATGAATTTGTTAATTTGGGAAAAATAAAATATAGACCTATAAAGCAAAGTCTATCTTTAAATAATAATCATATAAATTTAAATTTTATTCATAATGTCATGATGATTAATTTGATGCTTAATTTAGAAATAGGTGTAGATAAAATTTTTTTATATGGATTAATATGGCCGAATGACAAAGATATTCAGATAAATAAGTTAGATACACACATAACAAATCTAAAAAATAAAATAAAAAATGAACTAAAAATTAATCTAAAAATTATTTCTAATGCTGGATTTCTAAAATTATGTATTGATTAAAATTTCCCTTTTGCCTGCATGATTTGGCGCAGATACAATACCCCTTTGTTCCAAAGCTTCCATTAGTCTTGCTGCTTTATTGTAACCAATTTGAAAGTTCCTTTGTAAGTAACTTGTAGATGCTTTATTACTCGATTTAATTAGATCAATAGACTTGCTAATTAAAATTTCATCTTCTTCACTTAAGGTGTCAAAATTTTCATCATTATTTTTTATTATTTCATTTAATTCTTCAAGGTATTGAACTGTTTGGCTTTTTCGAATCTCTTTTATTAATTTGTTTACTTCATTATCTGATATGAATGCAGATTGATATCGAATTATATTTCCACCATTTTTTGACATTAGCATATCACCATTTCCAAGTAATTGTTCTGCACCAATTTCGCCAAGCACGGTTCTACTGTCATACTTACTTGCAACTTGAAAACTAATTCTTGATGGGAAATTTGCTTTTATACTTCCAGTGATAATATCAACACTTGGTCTTTGTGTTGCCATCACTAAATGTATTCCACAAGCTCTTGCCATTTGAGCTAGCCTTTGAACATAATGCTCTACTTCTTTACCAGCAGTCATCATTAAATCTGCCATCTCGTCAATGAATACAACGATGTACGGAAGCTTCTCTAACGACTTTTCGTTATAGCCCTCTAGGCTCCTAGTATTCTCTTCGTTCATAAGAGAGTACCTTCTCTCCATTTCCTTACAAACCCACTTAAGAGCCAAAATCGCTTTTTTTGGTTCCGTCACAACGGGTGTTAATAAATGTGCGATGTCATTGTAAACACTAAGTTCTAGCATTTTCGGATCAATTAGTATCAAACGCAAATCATTAGGAGAAAATTTATACAATATGCTAGCAAGCAAAGTATTTATGAAAACTGACTTACCAGAACCAGTAGTGCCAGCAACCAACAAATGAGGTGTCTTACTCAAATCTATTACTTCTATATTTCCAGATATGTCCTTACCAATACAGATTGGTATTTTTGACGAGGTATTCATAAAATTATTATCACTCAAAAGCTCTCTTATGGTAACAGTTTCTCTTTGTTCATTTGGAACTTCTACACCAAGATATTGTGTTCCGTATATTTGTGCTATCCTGACAGCTCCTACACCCATACTTCTTGAGATATCATCTGCTAAATTTATTATGGTATTTATTTTTATCCCTGCAGCTGGCAGAATTTCAAATAATGTCACGACTGGTCCGAGTTTTACATTAATAACTTGAATATCAATGTTAAAATCTTGAAATACCCTTTCTAGTAAATCTGAATTAGACTTAATATTTTCTTTATCTAGTCTCTTTTTAGCTAAAGCATTATTTGTTTCTAGTATTTCAAGAGATGGGGAAAAATATTTTGTTTTTTGATTAAAAATTTTTTTATCAACATATTCCTCACCTTTTTCTTCCTGAGATAAATTATCTTCATGTATATTATTTATAATAGGCTCTTTTTTTATTTTGTACGCAACTTGATTTTTATTATTATTTTTAAAGAAATTGTTTAATTTAAATTTTGGTATTCTAAGTAGAATAAAAATTCTTTGAGATATTAAATATATTAACACACCTATAAAAGTTAAAATATAGCTAACATAATTAAAAAAATATAAGCCATGTAATTGGTTGGCATAAATTCCCCATGTTTCTATCGATCTAATAAAAGGTAATTTTATATCAAATTCTATTAGTGTTTGAGGTATTAAAATTAAACTAATAAAAAAAAATAATAACCTGATAAAAAAGTAACCAGGATTTTTATTAAGAAATACAAACAAACAATATATTAAAAAGAATATAATTATTAAGTATGCAAACATACCAAAAGTATAAAAAAGAAAACTTGCATAATATGACCCGAGATCACCTAAAAGATTTTGTGACGCATTGCTAGTTTTAGTTAAAAATGAATTATCATCAATGCTAAATGTTATTAATGCAAGTGCTGAAAATATAGAAGCTAATAATAAAAAAAAACCATATAAGTAATATATTGTTTTTGATATTTTTTCTTTTAAGATTTCAGGAATATAGTTATTCTTCATTGTCTTGATAAATATATGCGTCTAAATGAAAAATAAAATACATAAATATGACTTTTTAATAATTGGAGCGGGACTTATAGGCGGTATTACAGCCTTAGCATTATTTCAAAAAAAATTTAAGGTTTTAGTTATAGATAAAAAAAATAGTATTTATAAGGATAACAGAACTCTAGCGGTGAATGCCAATTCTATTGACTTCCTAAAAAAGTTAGGCATTTGGAATAATCTTAAAACTAAACCACAGGCAATAAACAAAATTGTCATAAAAGATAGCTTTAATGCACATAGCCTTGTCTTTGAAAACGATAAAGAATCCATGGGTAATGTAATTTTTAATAAAGAGATTTATGAATTAGTAAGGAATAAATTGGAAAAATTAAAAATTTTAAAGACTGATATAAACTATGATTTTACTGGGGTTTTACCAAATAAAACTTTTTATATAAATAAGAAAAAGTATGAATTTAAAAAAATTATAATTAGCATCGGTAAAAATATTACTTCCAACGCAAATCACAAGAGCATTGTTTTTGACCAACAACATTATTCCCATGTTGGTTTTTTTAGACATACAAAAGATCATAATAATATTGCCTATGAATTTTTTACAAATGATGGACCATTAGCTGTTTTGCCTGTACCAAGTGCTCATAAAAAATTATCAACTTTCATTTATTCATCAAAAGAAGAAATTAATAAAACTAAACTACAAAAACTTATCAAGCATAAATTTTTAGAGTCTCACGGCAAATTAAGTTTTAGTAAATCTATATCTAAATTTCCAATCAAACCTCATCTTATAAGAAATAATAATAACTATATTTATATAGGGGATAGTTTAAAGTCTATACACCCAGTTGCAGGGCAAGGATGGAATTTAGGTGTTAGAGATATTCAAACATTATGTAAATTGTTAGATCAATATTCAATAAAAGCTAAAAATTTAAATTCATCATACTATTCAAGAAGAATTATCGAGAGCACAGTTTATTTAAGTTTCACTACTATATTAAATTTTCTGTATGAGAATCAAAGTTTATTAAATACTAAAATTATTAATATAGGTTTCAAAAGCCTGAGCAGTTTGAGATTTGTTAAAGACTTATTTATTAAGCAAGCAATGGGCAGAGTTAATTTAATTGATTAGGGTTTTTATTACTTACTACTTGGAATGTATTTAGATCGAGAATAGAGTTAATTGTATTAATTCTCGTGGAAATGTTTGGTGACTCGAGTATCGCTTGTTTATCTATTTTATTAAATGGTGCCAACATAGCCAAAGTTGATAAAAGCTGTAAATTAGATGTTTCAGCCAATACATCTTTATCAATATCTAATTTTTTCATTTTAAAAAAGTTAGTATACTTTTCTATTAACTCTGTCCTATCAACATGTGGTTCTAAGCTATTTAAATCTGAAAGGTAATCTTGGCAGTCTATTGATGCCTGATAATAACCATGAGGAGTAAGATTTCTTTCATAAAGAACAAATCTACAAACGCCCTCTAAGTTTAAAACTAATCTATAGTCTGGAGTTTCAATATAAGATGTTATTTTACCGATACATCCCATTTGAAATAATTCATTATTGTTATTTTTAGGCTGAATTATACCAATCATCCTCTGACTTTTAAGACTCTCAAGAGTCATCTTAATATATCTTTCTTCAAAAATATTAAGGGGTAATTTCCCAAAGGGTAGTAGCAAAACATTATCCAAAGGAAATATTGGTATTGATGTCGGAATTTTCTTCGAGTCGACTTCAAAAAGTTTTTTTATATTATCATCCATTATTTAAACATTATACTTGATAATTTTCTTCGTGCTTCAATTACATTTGGATCATTAAAACCCAATAGGTCAAAAAATTCTAAAAGTTTTTTTTTAGCAGCTTCATCATTCCAACTAGGGTTTTGTTCAAATAGTATTAAAAGTTCTTTAAATCCTTTCTCAGTCTCATTTGATGAGAGATAACTATTAGCTAGTTTATAGCGTAATTCCATATTTTTAGGATTAGCATTAACTTCTTCAATTAATTTATCGTTTAGTTTCTCAGACACTTTTGTATTGCTGTTATTTAAAAGCTTTTTAATTTTCATTATATTTTCATCTTGTAAAATCTTTTCATCGAAGGAATTGAACATTTCATCAGCGTCATCAAATCGTTTAAGTTGAATTAAACTTCTTAACATTCCAGCTATTATTTTCGGATTCCCTGGATCCATACCAACAAGATTTTCAAATAGTTTTAAAGACCCCTCATATTCTTGCTCACTAAATAATTTATTTGCTTCTTCAATGAGTTTTGGTATTTCATTTCCAGGCGTTGCTTCAATCATTTTGTCAACCATAGCTTCTATTTTACTTTCTGGTTGTGCGCCTTGAAAAGCATCTATTGGCTTACCGTCGACAAATCCGTAGACAGTTGGTATTGATTGAATATTCAACTGGGCAGATATCCCTTGGTTTTCATCAACATTTATTTTAGCAAGGATTATTTTGCCGTTTTTATTGTTAACTACTTTTTCTAAGGTTGGAGTTAATTGTTTACAGGGTCCACACCAAGGAGCCCAGAAAT
>MDTB01018977.1_pt1 | contig 14901 bp, 14 predicted proteins | sample 811161 | NCBI WGS metagenome assembly MDTB01 (sample SAMN05326650, study PRJNA326480) | marine metagenome | isolation source: seawater | place: Mediterranean Sea | collected 2009
TACCTATAACTTTCATTTTATGATTATGCTTTTTTTGTTTTAATTGGTTTTTTTCTATTTGGATAACAGCTTTTACAAATTTTACAAGCTATTCCGTAACAGTCTCTTGCTTTACAATACTCTCTACCATACCAGATTATTTGCAAATGAAGTTTATTCCAGTATTTTTTTGGGAAGATTTTTTTTAAATCTTTTTCTGTTTGCATCACGTTTTTTCCATTGGTTATGCCCCACCTTTGAGCCAGTCTATGAATATGCGTGTCTACAGGAAAGGCAGGAAATCCAAATCCTTGGGACATTACCACACTAGCAGTCTTGTGGCCCACGCCTGGTAATTGCTCTAATTCTTCATAAGTTTTAGGAACTCTTCCATAGTGTTTTTCTATTAGAATTTTTGAAAGATAAAAAATACTTTTTGCTTTTATTCTAAAAATACCAATTCTTTTAATCAATTTTTCAATTTTTTTTCTTCCTAATTTTACAAAATGCTCTGGCCGATTATATTTTGGATAAATATTTTTTGTTACATTATTCACATTGACGTCGGTACATTGGGCTGAAAGTAAAACAGAAATTAAAAGAGTAAAAGTATTTTTATAATTTAAAGGAGTCGGAACTTTTGGATAAATTTTATTTAAGGTATTTAATATAATTTTTGATTTTTTTTTATGAGACATTTAGAATTTTAATTTATTATTATTTCCAAAATATTAGCAAGAAGACTATTAAAAATGATAAATATTAAAAAGACATTTATATAAAGAATGAATATCAAATTATTTTTTGATCTTTTTCTTTTTCTTAACCCAATCTCTTCAGGTACAAAATCATTTTTTCTATTGGATTTGAAATCGTAAGATAACATCCAGTAATTTTTACTATTTTCGTTTGGATCACCTGTTCTAATATTTTTAATATAATTTGATAAATAACTATTTATTATTAAAAAAATAATTAATAATAAGGACGTTGTTAACATCGAAATATTCTATTTAAAATTTAAAAGATTTCTCATGGAGTAAAGGCCGGGCTTTTTTTTCATAATCCATTTAGCTGCTGATAAAGCTCCCTCGGAATATAAAGCTCGATCAAAAGACTCATGATTTAAGGTGACAATTTCTTTACCACTAGAAAATTTAACTTCATGCTCACCTATAATTTTTCCTTTTCTTATAGAATTAAAATTTATTTTATTACTATAAGGAAAAGTTTTTTTATTTAAATATTTTTTACCAATCATGCCGAAGAAATTTTTATCCTTACCTACTGCAATACCTTTTCCAAGCATTAAAGCAGTACCAGAAGGATAATCCTTTTTATGTTTATGATGAACCTCATAAACTTTACTTAGAAAGTTTTTACCCAAGGATTTAGACGTTATTTCAGTTAAATACATTAATAGATTTACGCCCAAACTCATATTTCCAGCTTTCAAAATAGGAATTATTTTTGAGTATTTATTTATAATTTTTTCTTGCCTTTTTGTAAAACCGGTTGTGCCAATTACAACTCTTTTTTTTTGTTTTGCAGCAATTTTTAAAACTTCCAAAGTACATTTTGGAACTGTAAAGTCTATAATTACATTCACTTTTTTAAATGCTTCTATTGTATTAAGGCTAGGTTTAATTCCAGATATTCTTTTGTTGAAAATTTTACTTTCCGTTAAAGAAACTAAATTAAAGTTTTTATCCAATTTAGTTGATTTAATGAGTTGTTGTCCCATTCTACCCAAGCATCCTGTTATACATAAATTAATTTTCTTCATTATTTTGTTCCCCAAAATTTTTTTGCTTTTTCAAAAAAGTTTTTTATGACTGGGTTCGGTTTTGTTTTTTCTAACTCCTTAAACTCCTCTAAAAGCTCCTTTTGCCTTTTTGACAATGATACAGGAACCTCAGTTATAATTCTAATATATAAATCACCAAATACACTTTTTCTTAATGAAGGCATGCCTTTTCCTTTTAATCGAAACTGCTTTCCATGCTGTGTGCCTGCTGGTATTTTAATTTTTGACTTTCCTCCATCTATTGAAGGAACTTCCACAGTTGTTCCTAAAGCAGCATCTGAAAAAGCGATAGGTAATTCGTAATAAATATTTTCTTCAGATCTTTTAAAGATATTGTGAGCATTTATTGAAATAAATAAATATAGATCTCCGCTTGCCCCTCCTTTAGTGCCCGCTTCACCTTTGCCAGACACTCTAATTCTTGTTCCATCATCTACACCTTTTGGTATTTTAACCGTGACATTCTCATTGCTTTGAACTTTTCCGTTTCCACTGCACACTCCGCATGGTTTACTAATAGTCTCACCATATCCACTGCACTGTGGGCAAGTCTGTTGAATTGTGAAAAAACCCTGGCTAGATCTGACTTTACCTTTTCCTCCACAATAATTACAATTAACCGGTTTAGATCCTTTTGAAGCTCCGCTTCCGTTACAGTCAGAACATTTTTTATGTGTGGTATATTTTATGTTTTTTTCTATTCCTAAATAAGCATCTTCCAAAGAAACATTTACGTCATATCTTAAATCATTACCCCTGTTACTCGATCTTCTAGAGGTCCTTCCTCCTCCAAAATCTCCAAAAAAATCTTCAAAAATGTCTGAAAAGGAGGAAGCATCAAAACCACTAAATCCTTGTCCACCTCCACTGCCACCTTCAAAAGCAGCATGGCCAAATTGATCATAGTTGGCTTTTCTTTTTTCATCAGAAAGTATGTGATAAGCCTCACTGGCTTCTTTAAATTTATCTTCAGATTTTTTATCACCCTTATTTTTGTCAGGGTGATGTTTGAGCGCTAATTTTCGGTAAGCTTTTTTTATTTCATCTTTTGAAGATGACTTAGTAACACCTAAGACATCATAACAATCTCTCTTAGCCACAGGACGTCTCCTTTTAATTATAACTTAGGCGCTTTTTTCTTTATCTTCTTTTACATCTTCGAAATCTGCATCAACTACATTTTCTTTGTCTTTGTTGTCAGGATTAGAGTCTTTAGGGTCCTCAGACTTTGGCTGTTCTTTTTGTTGGCTCTTGTAAACTGCCTCACCAAGCTTCATAGAAGCTTGTACTAAATCTTGGGTTTTCTTTTTAATAACCTCACTATCGGTACCTTTAAGTGCGTCTTTTAAATCTGAAATACCATTTTCAATAGCTTTCTTTTCTTCAGCAGTGATTTTATCACCATGCTCCTTCAAACTTTTTTCGGTAGAAAAAATTATACTGTCAGCCTGATTTCTCGAGTCTACCGCTTCTCTTTTCTTTTTATCTGCTTCTTTATTCGCTTCAGCTTCCTTTACCATTTTTTTGATTTCTTCATCAGACAATCCTCCCGATGCTTGAATTTGAATTTTTTGTTCTTTACCAGTCCCTTTATCTTTTGCTGAAACACTCACTATACCATTAGCATCAATATCAAAAGTTACTTCAATTTGAGGTGTACCCCTTGGAGCTGAAGGTATTCCAACTAACTCAAAATTTCCTAAAAGTTTGTTGTCAGTAGCCATTTCTCTTTCACCTTGCAACACTCTTATAGAAACTGCTGGCTGATTATCTTCTGCAGTAGAGAAAACCTGACTTTTCTTAGTCGGAATAGTGGTATTTTTTTCTATTAATTTTGTTGAAACACCTCCTAAAGTCTCAATTCCTAAAGACAATGGAGTTACATCTAATAACAAAACGTCTTTAACATCACCCTGAAGTACACCCGCTTGTATGGCAGCTCCCATCGCCACTACCTCATCAGGGTTAACACTTTTGTTTGGTTCTTTACCAAAGAAATTTTTAACTGTTTCAATAACTTTAGGCATTCTAGTCATTCCACCAACCAAAACTACCTCATTAATCTCAGCAGCAGAGAAACCCGAGTCCTTCAAAGCTGTTTTACAAGGATTAAGAGTTCTTTCAATTAGTTTTTCCACTAAAGCTTCCAGTTTGGCTCTGGTAAATTTCAAGTTAATATGTTTTGGACCAGTTTTGTCAGCGGTAATAAAAGGAAGGTTTATTTCTGTTTGTGTTGTAGAAGAAAGTTCTATTTTAGCTTTTTCAGCTGCCTCTTTAAGTCTTTGTAAGGCTAATTTGTCAGAACTTAAATCTATACCATTATCTTTTTTAAACTCACTGATTAAGTAGGAAACAATTTCATCGTCAAAATCTTCTCCTCCTAAAAAGGTATCTCCATTAGTAGACTTTACTTCAAAAACTCCATCTCCAATTTCTAAAATAGAGACATCGAAAGTACCTCCACCTAAATCGTATACAGCAATTTTTTTTCCACCTTTTTTATCTAAACCGTATGCTAAAGAGGCTGCAGTAGGTTCATTAATAATTCTCAAAACTTCAAGTCCAGCAATTTTTCCTGCATCTTTAGTGGCTTGTCTTTGAGCGTCGTTAAAATATGCTGGAACAGTAATAACAGCTTTAGAAACTTCTTGGCCTAGATATTTTTCTGCTGTTTCTTTCATTTTTTGTAACACAAAAGCAGAAATTTGTGATGGCGAATATTTTTCACTCTTAGCTTCAAGCCATGCTTCGCCTTTTTCAGATTTAATTATACTAAACGGTACTTTGCTAATATCTTTTTTAACTGAGTCGTCTTCAAAGCTTCTACCAATTAATCTTTTAGAGGCAAAAATCGTATCCTTCGCATTTGTGACCGCCTGCCTTTTAGCTGATTGTCCAATTAGTTTTTCTCCATTTTCTAAAAAAGCTACAACTGAGGGCGTTGTTCTTGCACCTTCTGAATTTTCTAATACTTTAGCCTGCGAGCCTTCCATAATGGCTACACATGAATTTGTAGTTCCTAAATCTATTCCTATTACTCTACTCATATTTTTATATGTCCTTTTGTTAATTTGTATATGGGTGTTTTTTTTGTCATAACAAGATACAAAATATTATTTTTTTTCCTCATTTTTATGACTTTTCTTTTCTTTTTTTTTGGATATACCGACAAAAGAGGGCCTTAGAAGCCTGTCTTTAAGCATGTAGCCAGGTTGAATTTCCTGAACTATTGTTCCTTGTTCCAGATTTTCATCTTCTACTTCTAGCATGGCCTGATGATTATTTGGATCAAACTTCTTATTTAAACATTGTATCTTCCTAATATTATTCTTTTCAAAAATAGAGATTAAGTCTTTTTCAATAATCTCAACATTTTTTAAAAATTTATCTAAATCTTTATTGTTCTTTAAACTTTCATCATTTTTCATTGAAACATAAGCTCTTTGAAGATTATCAATTAAAGATAATGCTTCCTTAGCAAAATTAAATCCTCCATATTCAAATGCATCCTTTATTTCTTTATCAAACCTTCTTCGTTGATTTTCAATTTCTGCAAGAGCTCTTAATAATTTATCTTCCGTGTCTTTTAATTTTTCTTCAACTGACACCTGCTCTTTATCTACAGAACTCGGATTTTCTTTAGAATCATCTAATTCTTCAATTTTTTTATCTTTTTCCATTTCCATAACTGCTATATAGGGTCTAATAAATTAATTACCATATTAAAAATGATTAAATCTAAAAAGATTATAATAGGTACTCATAATAAAGGAAAATTTAAAGAATTAAGTTATTTATTATCCAAAAAATTACAAAAAATATCTCCTGGAAAATATAATATTAAAGCCCCTAAAGAAACTGGATCAACTTTTAATGCGAATGCCTTATTAAAAGCAAACTATTTTTTCAAAAAAACAAAAACTATCTCGTTGTCAGATGACTCAGGTTTATCCGTTAGTTGTTTAGGACAAAAACCAGGAATACACTCAGCAAGATTTGCAAAAAAATGTGGATCATTTACTAAGGCAATGAAAAAAATTATTAAACTTGTGAATGCCAAAAACAAGAATAAAAACAAAAAAACTGAAAATAGAAGAGCAATTTTTACATGTAGTCTCTCATTAAAAATAAATGCTAAAAAAAGCATTACCGTTCAGGGCAAGATATTTGGAAAAATTTCAAATAAAATTTTAGGAAAAAAAGGTTTTGGTTATGATTCAATTTTTTTACCCCACGGCTACACAAAAACTTTTGGTCAAATGAACAAAAAAAAAAAGATGATAATTGATCACAGATACATAGCTTTTAAAAAATTAAAAAAAAAAGCTAATTTTCTTTAAAACTTTTATTAACCGACTTATATATTTTTAGTTCTTGTAATACTTTGTTGTTTTTAAATTGAAAAGTTCCTATTTTTCCTTTAATTTTTTCTTTTATATAAAAATCATTAATTGAGTTTATTCCATTATTTTTTTTCCATACATAGTAAATAAGCCCTAATGCGTCATAGGCTAAAATTGTTATTTCTTGAGGTTGAATTCCAAAAGTTTGAAAATAATTTTCATTATATTTTTTGAATTCTTCTAAATTTACAGACGGGAAGTAAAGATTTTTGACGGAATTTTCAAAAAATATACTTTGATCAAACCATTGATTCACTGTTGTAAACATAACCTTCTTGTCATCAACATCTGAAAAAACTAGAGAGGTCAGTACACTCTTTAAACTACTTCCAAAATCTATAACAATTATTGAGTCAAAATTCACTTTACCAAGAGTATAAAGTTCCTCAAGTTTAATCAGTTCCCTTTTAGAATTTTCATCGTCTTTTTTTTCTAATAGTTTTTTTCGAATTTCTAAATTTTTTTTTCGTTGTGCATAATTAGTTAATTTTTCAATCTCTCCTGTAAGTAATTTTGGGTCTGGACTATATTTAAATACTTTAAAGTTTTTTAATTCACTAGTTTTAATTTTTTCATCTATTAGTTTTTCATATTCATTTTTTGGGTACATTACTATAGTTTTGTTTCGCTTTTGCTCGATCATAAATTTTTTAAGAGCATTAAGTTGTGATTCTAAACTTATTCCTATGTTGATTAAGTTGTTCGAAATTACTGGTTCAATGTTAGATGGAGAAATAAAAATAATATTTTTATATTTTTTTAATTCTTCAGAATAATCAGAACTTATAGGTCCAATAATTATTTTTGCTCCCATACTTTCAATATCTTTGATAGCTAAATTTAATTTTTCTTTATTGTTAGATCCACTATCTCTAGGTATAATTTTAACCTTATCATCATTAATTTCATTTAATGCTAATTGAGTAGACAATAACAAAGACTGTCCAAGATCTTTATGCTCTCCAGAAAAAGGAGCTAATAAACCTACTTTAAGTCCTGGTTCTTCAGCTACTAAGGAATTATAATTAAATAATATTATTATATAAGTTAAAGATGTAATAATAAGTTTAATCATTAATTTATGAATCTTTTTAATTCTGGACTATACATTGTATCTACGCCTATCGGAAATTTAAACGACATATCTTTAAGATCACTAGAAATATTGAAGAGTTCAGATATAATTTTATGTGAAGACACTAGAAGATCCCTTAAATTACTTAATTATTATAAAATTAAAAAAAAATTAATTTCCTATCACAAATTTAATGAGCAATCGGTAATTAGTAAGATCATAGAACATTTAAATCAGGGCAAAATTTTGTCATTAATTTCAGATGCTGGAACGCCCACTATTTCGGATCCTGGCCTTATATTAATAAAAGAATGTATTAAAAAAAATATTAAAATTTTTTCTGTACCCGGAGCATCTTCTATCACTGCTTCTATGAGCGTATCAGGCTTTGAAGATAAATTTTTATTTTATGGATTTTTACCAAAAACTGAAAAGGAACTTATTAAAGTTATAAATTCAATTAAGGATATAAATTTTTCAATAGTATTCTTTATTCCAGGAAAAAAAATTAATTTTTATCTAAAATTTTTTAAAAACTATCTGTTTGATAGAAAAATTTTTATTGCTAGAGAAATTACAAAAATACATGAAACATATTATAGAGATGAAGTTAGTAAAATAAAACCTTTCAAAGGAGCCTTAAAAGGCGAACTTACGGTAGTAGTATCAAAAAAATTTAACATAAAAAATGAGTCATTCGTTGATAAAGATATTAAAAAAGAAGCTGCTTCATTTTTAAAAAAATATAGTTTAAAAGATGTTGTGGAATTAATTTCAAAAAAAGAAAAAATATCTAAAAAAAAAGTTTACGAAATCTGTTTGCTCATAAAAAATGAAGAAAAAAGTAATTAGTTGGCTATTTATATTTGTTTTAGTTTCTAGTTGTGTGAATAAAAACTTTACAACTTTTGGAAGAGGTGTAACCGTAGGTTTTGATCCAAGAACTGTAGGAATGCAAATAGATGACACAATTATGCAAAAAAATTTAGTAGCAAGACTTACTTTGGCTCAAAGTAGATATTTTTTATCAATTCAAGCTGAAGTTATAGACGGCCGTATATTTTTAACGGGAAAAGTTGACGAGCCTGAAGAAAAAATAAAAATTACTAAGTTGGCCTGGGAAACAAAAGGTGTTCGATCAGTTAAAAATGCTATATCTATAAAAGGCCAGTCGAGCTTTAAAAGCACTGCCAAAGATATACTCATTACTTCTCAATTACGTACAGCTATGATTATAAGTAAAAAAATTAAATCAGGAAATTACACCTTAGAGACAATAAATAAAAAAATCTATATTTTTGGCATTGCTATGGATCAGGATGAAAAAAAGGAAGTTTTAGAAGAAGCAAAAAAAATTTATGATGTTGATGAAGTAATACCAACTATATATTTAGTTTCAGATCTTAGCAGAAACAAACTTTAATTCTTATAATCTATTACTTCTGAAGAATAGGCAGCAATTGATGCTAAGTTTAAAATATCTGATGTAGAAGATCTTAAAGGAGCCACCTCAATAGGAAGACCTAACCCTATTAGCAATGGCCCTATTAACTTTGCACCACCAAAAGATTTCATTAATTTTGTCGAAATTGCTGCACTATGTAGGGCTGGCATTATTAGGATATTAGCATTACCGACAATTTTTGAAAACGGATAAATTTCCTTATAAATTGGATTAAGTGCTACATCTGGCTGCATCTCTCCATCAAAATCAAAGTCAACTTTTTTTGTTTTTAATATTTCTATTGCATCTCTAACATGTTTTGTGTTTCTTGATACAGGTTTTCCAAAAGTAGAGTGCGATAGGAAAGCTACTTTGGGATCAAATCCAAATAACCGAGATACTCTTACACATGAAGCCGCAACTTTCGTAAGTCTATCGGGAGATGGAAAGTCTTGAACATTAGTATCTGCTACTAAAATTGTTTTTCCTTTCGCAATCATCATTGTCATTCCAAAGATTTCCTCACCTTCTCTTGAATCAACTACCTTTTTCAATTTTTCTATTGATGCCGCGTAATGTCTAATATTACCTGTGACCATTGCATCTGCATCACCCGACGCAATCATAGATGAGCCCCAAGCTATACGGTCATTTCTTACCAAACGATCTACATCTCTTTCTAATTGCCCACTTCTTTGAAGTTTTTTATAAAGATATTTAACATACTTCTCTCTCTTTTGTTTGTCAGTTGAATTTATAATTTCTATCTTAAAATTTTCATCGAGACCTATCTTTTTAAGTTGTTCTTTTATTCTTTTTTCTGCTCCAATCAAAATAGGTGTTCCTAGTTTATTTTTTCCAAACTCAATAGCTGCTTTTAGCATATTTTCATCCTCGCCTTCAGCAAAAATTACTTTTTTAGGATTTTTTCTAATTTTAGCATTTATTCCTTGCATAAGAGACATAGATGGATCCAAACGGTTTACCAATTCATCTTTATAAAGATCAAAATCTTTAATTTTTTTTTTTGCTACATTACTTTCAATAGCTGCTTTTGCTACCGCAACAGGAATAACACTAATAAGTCTGGGATCAAAAGTTGAGGGAATAATATAATTTTTTCCGTATTTTGGTCTATCACCACCGTAAGCAGAAACCACTTCATCAGGTACATTTTCCCGCGCCAATAAAGCAATGGCATTAGCTGCAGCAACTTTCATCTCTTCATTTATTTCTTTTGCTCTTACGTCAAGAGCGCCTCTAAAAATATAAGGGAAACCAATTAAGTTATTTACTTGATTTGGATAATCCGATCTACCTGTAGCAATAATTGCATCAGATCTTACTTCTTTTATTAGTTCAGGTTTAATTTCTGGATTAGGATTAGCACATGCAAATATGATAGGATTTTTAGCCATTGACTTGACCATTTCTTTTGTAACAACATCTGCAGCTGATAAACCTAAAAAAACATCTGCATTTTTTATAGCATCTTTTAAAGATCGTAATTTACTTTCTACTGCATGAGCAGATTTAAACTGATCAACATTATCTCTTCCTTTGTAAATTACTCCTTTTCTGTCGCACATAATTAAGTTTTCATTTTTTACTCCTGAACTTTTAAATAGGTTCGAACAAGCTATAGCAGAAGCTCCTGCTCCATTAACAACAACTTTAACTTTATCAATTTTTTTTTTGGATATATGAAGAGCATTAATTAAAGCAGCCGTTGTAATTATTGCTGTACCATGCTGATCATCGTGAAAAACAGGTATATCTAAAATATTTTTAAGCTCTTCTTCTATGATAAAACAATCTGGAGCTGCTATATCTTCTAAGTTAATGCCACCAAATGTGTCACCTATATTTTTAATTGTATTAATTATTTCTTTAGAGTCGTTACTATTTATTTCTATGTCAATGGAGTCTATATCTGCAAATCTTTTAAATAAGACTGCCTTACCTTCCATGACTGGCTTAGAGGCTAAAGCCCCAAGATTTCCTAATCCTAATATTGCGGATCCATTGCTAATAACCGCAACTAAATTACCTTTGCTTGTATAGTCATAGGCTGTATTAGGATCTTTAGCTATTTCTTTAACTGGAGCTGCTACACCTGGAGAATAAGCAAGAGAAAGGTCTCTTTTTGTTGTTAAGGACTTTGAGGATATGACCTCAATTTTGCCCGACTTTCCTTTTATATGGAAGTCTAAAGCTTCTTTATCACTATAATGATCTATCTTAGATTTTTTTGTCATTTAAATTGTGAATGTATTATAAATAATAACATATCACTATAAATTTGTGGCTATATTTTGAAAAAAATGAATTTATTATCATCAACTTCAGTTTTCAGTTTTTTTACACTAATAAGCAGGGTCCTAGGATATATCAGAGACGTATTAATTGCAGTTACGCTTGGTGCTACAGTTTATGCTGACGCCTTTTTTGTAGCCTTTCGTCTACCTAATACTTTTAGACGATTATTTGCTGAAGGTACTTTCAATGCAGCATTTATTCCAAGTTACACAAGTCAAAAGATAAAAAGCAATAAAGAATCAAAAAAATTTGCAGATGAAGTACTAACCCTTTTAACTCTTGCATTACTTTTTATCGTGTTTGTAGTTGAAATATTTGCTCCTTATATAGTTTATTTAATTGCTCCAGGTTTTTACAGTGATATCGAAAAGTTTGACCTTGCCACTGAACTTACTAGAATAACTTTTCCGTTTTTAATATTTGTAAGTGTAAGTTCTTTTTTCTCTGGGATTTTGAACTCTCACAATAAATTTGCAGCAGCAGCTGCTGCTCCAATTATACTTAATATAATTTTAATTTTAGCTATCATAATTTCTTATTTTTTTAATTTGAATTTTGCCAAAAATTTATCTTACGGAGTAACTTTTGCAGGAATTGTACAATTAATTTTTTTAATATTTTTTACACTAAAATATTATAGGCCATCGATTAAATTTAAAACAAAGATAAGCTCTAAGGTAAATTTTTTTTTAAAAAGGCTTTTTCCAAGCATTTTTTCATCTGGCGTGACTCAAATAAATATTTTTATAGGAACAATTATTGCTTCATTTGAAGCAGGTGCAGTCTCATACTTGTATTATGCTGATCGAATATATCAAATTAATTTAGCTATTGCTGGTATTGCTGTTGGTACTGTCTCATTACCAATATTAGCTAAAAAAATTAAAACAAAGAACTTATCTCAAGCTTTGAACATTCAGAATAAATCTATAGAACTATGTTTGTTATTATCAATACCTGCAAGTATTGGTCTAATTATTGCCTCAGATGAAATTACAAATGCTCTGTTTGGATATGGCTCATTTTCTAATTCTGATGTTCAGCTTACATCAATGGCATTAAAATATTTTGGATATGGAGTTTCTGGTTTTGCATTAGTTAAAGTATTGTCCAATTTTTTCTTTGCAAGGGATAATACCAAAACTCCATTTTATGTTTCTTTGTTTAATGTTTTTTTAAATGTATCAATTTCACTAATATTTTTTAGAAGTATTGGTTTTTTGATTATACCTATAGCCACTTCTATTGCAGCTTGGTCATCTGTATTGATCTATTTAATCTTATTAACAAAAAACAAGCACATTAACACTGAATTCTTTTTTAATAAAAATTATGCTAAAATCTGTTTAGCCTCTTTGATAATGGCTATAGCTCTATATTTTGGCATTAATTTTTTTGAGGATAAGCTAATTTATAGCAATTATTATAAGTCGTTTTATCTTATAATATTAATAATTTTGTCAGCAATAATTTATTTAATTATTACAAAATTATTAGGGATTCTAAAATTTAAAAATTTTAAGGCAAGCTAGAAATATGAATAAAAACAAATTAGTTTTTTCTGGAGTACAACCAACCGGAAATTTACATTTAGGAAATTATCTAGGAGCTTTGAAAAACTTTGTTAAACTACAGCAGGAAACCGACTGTATCTACTGTGTTGTAGACTTGCATGCGATAACAATTTTTAAAGAACCACAAGAACTAAGAAATAATATTTTAGAGACGATAGCTGGTTTTATAGCGACTGGTTTAAATCCAAAAAAAAGTATAATTTTTAATCAATCCTCTGTAAGCGAACACGCAGAATTAGCTTGGATATTTAATTGTGTTTCACGAGTAGGTTGGTTAAACAGAATGACACAATTCAAGGATAAAGTAGGAAAAGATAAAGAAAAAGCAAGTGTTGGTCTTTATATATATCCTAATTTGATGGCTGCAGATATTTTGCTTTACAAGGCAACTCATGTTCCAGTTGGAGCTGACCAAAAACAACATTTAGAATTATCCAGAGACATTGCTCAAAAATTTAATACCGATTTTCAAAATAATTATTTTCCCTTGCCAGAGCCATTGATTCAAAAAAATATTTCAAGAGTAATGAGCTTGAGAGATGGAACGAAAAAAATGAGTAAATCTGATATATCAGAATTTTCAAGGATTGATTTAAAAGATAGTCCAGATGATATTTTAAAAAAAATAAAAAAAGCTAAGTCTGACTCTGAACCTATTCCAGATAATCTAAAAGAATTGGAAGCGAAGCCGGAGGCGCTAAATTTAGTCAACATTTATTCTGATTTAACGGGGAGTTCATTGGATAAAACTTTGAATGAATTTAAAGGAAAAGAATATTCTCTCCTTAAAACAAAACTTTCTGAGTCATTGGTTGAGGTTGTTAGTCCTATTGGCAAAGAAATTAATAAACTTATGAGCGACAAAAGCTACCTAGAAAAAGTTATGCAAGAAGGTACCGTTAAAGCTAAAAAAATAGCCAACTTTAATCTTAATGAAATTAGAAATATAGTAGGCTTACCTTAGAGAGATATGATATAAGCTGATATGATTCAAACTGAAAATACACCAAATCCACTGTCTTTGAAATTTTTGTCAGAAAGAATAATTTCAGAGGTAGGTACTGAAGAATTTCAAAAAAAAAACATAGAAAGTGTTAAAAATGAATTTGTAAAAAGTTTATTAAGACTAAAAGGAGTAGAATTAGTTTTGCTTTCAGAAAATTTTTTATCAGTTAAAAAAACTTTAGAAATTTCCTGGGAAGAATTAAAGCCATCTATAATCTCTCATATGAACAATTATTTTGAAAAAAATAATAAACCAATTTTAGAAAAACACCCTGAAAAAGATAAAAACAATAAAGACCAAGGAGAAGTGATATCAAAAATAAATGAGGTTTTGGACAGCAAAATTAGACCAGCTGTTGCTAAAGATGGTGGAGATATTAAATTTAAATCTTTTGAGAACGGCGTAGTAAAAGTCGAACTCCAAGGCAGCTGTTCAGGGTGTCCAAGTTCATTAATGACTCTTAAGCAAGGAGTACAAAATTTATTATGTCATTATGTTGAGGAAGTAAAATCAGTAGAGGCAATTTAATATGGTAAAAATTCTAAGTTACAGACAGAAACTTATCGAGTTAGCTAAAATATACAAAATTACAAAGATTTTAGATGATAAGAAAATGACAACTTATGAGATAGAAAGTACACTTTTGAGAAACAAGGTTCCAATACCTTCAAGAAAAAGTTTATTTAATTTAAAATTAAATAAAAATGTAGTTAAACCACTAATTAGTAATACTAACGATATTTTTTACAGTCTAGGAAAGGTTAATAAGTTATTTCTAAGTATACCAAAAAATATTGGTAAATTCTTTTCTCTTTTATTTTTAAGTATAAAAAGTTTCTTCTCATTAATTTCAAAATTAATAATAAACTTTTTAAACGACGTATATAATTTTAAAGTCAGAGAGGATATCGTAAACAAAATCATATCAAGGACAGGTTATATTTCTTTAATAGTTATTTTAGGCTTTGGGGTATTTTATATTAAAAAAATAGCTACCAATATGGATACAATTAAAATATCTTTTGAAATTAAACCAAAGTCTTTTAATAAAGACAAAAGTGCCGAAGTTGATATAAATAAAAAATTAGATACTAAAAAAGCCGATAAAATTAATAAATCTCTTGCAAAGTTGCCTGAAAAGAAAAGTGCTGAGAAAAAAGAGTCTCAAAAAATTATTAAACCAAAAGAACCTGAAGCAATCAAGCCCAAGGAAGAAAAAAAACAGTTATCACAAATTCCAACAAATAAGAGTCTTAAATCCTCTAACGAAGATAAATATAATTTAAATGCTGCA
>MDTB01183223.1_pt1 | contig 14900 bp, 12 predicted proteins | sample 811161 | NCBI WGS metagenome assembly MDTB01 (sample SAMN05326650, study PRJNA326480) | marine metagenome | isolation source: seawater | place: Mediterranean Sea | collected 2009
TTACTAAAAATAGATTTATTAAATTAAAAGAGTTTTTTATAAAAAATAAATACGTTTATTTAATGGCTATAGGATTGATACATGGATTTACTAATATGGGGGGAAGCTTTCTATCAATTTATTCTATTCTAATAAGCAACAATATTAAAAATATTACTAGGTCAAATATTGCATATGGATATTTTTCAATGGGTATTATTCAATTACTAATAATATTAGTCTATGATTTTAAACTTTTTTATAATATTAGTTTTTTGTATTTATTTTCAGCAATTTTTATATATTTTCCATCACAATTTTTGTTCAAAATTTTGATTTTCAAAAATTTTTATTTTATAATTTCTTTACTAGCTTTTTTATTTGGGATATTTGTGTTTTTAGATAATTTTATAAACTAAATTAATCTTTGTTCTAGACATTTATAATTTTGTAACAAGTTTAAATTAAATTACTTATTTTTCACTTGATCAATTGCCTCTTTCATCCATTCTCCCATCCAGTTATAATGTGGAGAAGAAATGATATTTTTATCAACAACAACAGGTTTGTTTACATAAGTGGCACCAGAATTATTAATATCATCTTGAATACTATAATATCCGGATATTTTCTTTCCTTTAGTTGCATTTGCTGAAATAAGTATTTGTGCACCGTGACAAGTGCTAGCAATAATTTTGTTTAATGAATTCCAATCTGAAATAAAATTTATTACATTTTTTTCTTGTCTAAGTTTTTCTAAGGCCTTGACACCCCCAGGTAAAACAACTAAGTCAAAATTTTTTAAGTAATAATCATATTTTGTTTTATCACTTAAATCTTCTATCAAAATATGAGATTCCATATTTACTCCCATAATGCCATAAAATTTTCCCGTTACATTTGACATTACTACGACATCACTTTCTTTTGAAACTTCCCTTAATCGATAATATGGGTATACAAGTTCCTGATCTTGAAAATTTTCCCATGTAATTATTAGTGATTTCATTTAACCCTCTGATAAAATAATTTAATTTAGTAATACATTGATTAAATTATAAGTTCAATAAAATTTAAATTAATTTATTTTGCTTGATGTTTTAATAAATCATTAAAATTTTTAAACATTGTAAGATTTCCATCCTTGATATTAAATATTTTATCACAGTATTTTAATGATGACATTCTATGAGAAATCATTAAAATTGTATGGCTACTTTTTAACTTATTTAATGAATTAATAACTATTTTTTCTGTTTTATTATCTAAAGCACTTGTTCCTTCATCCATAACAATAAATTTTCTTTCGTGATATAAAGATCTTGCAAGTGAAATTCTTTGTTTTTGCCCGCCCGATATTTTTGAACCTTTTTCACCTACTAACGTATCTATATTATCAGGAAGTTTTTTTATAAAGCCATCTAAATCTGATAATTTTATTGCACTATAAATTTTCTTTAAATCTATTTCTTCTTTATCTATTCCAATTGCAATATTCTCTTTTAATGAACCATCTATGAGAAATATGTCTTGTGGTATGTATGAAACTTGCTTTTGAAAGTCCTTAATTGATTTTGTGGAAGTCTTTTTGTTATTAATAAAAATATCACCATAATCAGGTTCAATTAATCCTAACATGATATCGACTAATGTTGATTTTCCTGAACCTGATGGTCCAGTAATGCCAATCATTTCGTTTTTGTTGATTTTCAGTGATATGCCTTTTAACAGTATTTTATTATCATATGAAAATTTTATATTTTTTAAATTAATATCTTCAAAATCATTTTTATATATATTTGATGTTTCAGTATAGTTTTGTGAGTTTTGTTTTATATAATCGTAATCATCAAATAACCTTTTTAAAATATCATGGTCATGTCTAAAATTTAAAACTCCTAGCGAAATCGAATTAATTATTGGAAGCAGTCGAAGTGCTCCAAAACCAAAAATTGTTAAAATAGGAATTAATTCGTTTAGTGTAGACGAGTTGAGATTATAAAAAATAAAAATTATTAGTATTGCAACTAAAACAAATTCAGTTACTTGTTTTGGTAATAACATTATTACCTGTCGCTTTTCATTAATTTTATTCATGCTATCACAGTTTTCAATGGCTCTTGATCTAAAGAATTTCATATAACCAAGGATACGCATTTCTTTAATTCCCAAAAGACTTTCATTGATGTTTTGTAAAAACTTTGTACCTAGAAAATTTGCTTCTATGCCATAATTTTTCATTTTTTTTCTAAAAACCAAGTCATTAATATAAGCTAAAGATCCAAACACACAAGTTAGTGTTAAAAGTAGATGAATATTTGTATAAAATAGTACTGAAATAATTGCTAAGGATACAAATAGATCACTTAGCAATTTAAGGGAGCCCTTAACTATATTTACGTAATTACTTGTCAAAGTATGGACAGTGTAAATGTATGAAGATGTATTTTTATTTAAAAATTTCAAAAATGAAATATTTTGATACATCATTAGGAGTTCATTGGATAGTCTTACCCTTTGGTATTGACTATATCTAATAATATACCAATTTATTGCAATTATTAAAATAGCTTTAAGTAGAAAAATAATGATGATTGTAATGCTTGAAAAACTTAAAATGGAATATCTATTGCTGTTTAAACCAAACCACTCAAAAAAATCTATTATTCTAGGATCCAAATCATTATTTAAAGTTATATTCATAAATGGTCCAATCAAACCTAGACCCATTATATCCAATAATGACAATGCTAAGAATGATAGACAAATAATAGGAAGTTTTCGTTTTTCACTGCCAAGTAAATAAAACAGTTTTTTAAAATAATCAAAAATCATAATAAATAATTTTTTTCATCATTATAAATAGATTGTTAATTAGTATATTATTTTGTCTTCGTTTAATTATCTAATGAGTTTAATAAAATGTCAGCATACGACTTAGCATTTTTGTAGTTTTTAAAATAATAATTTGAATTAAAATCTTTAAAATCAATTTCATTAGATGTTTGAACCCATTTGATACATTCTGTACCTGAAAGCAAAATATTTTCTCCCCATAAACCGTTTACATAAAATGCATTTAAAACTCCAATAACATTAATCTTCCTATTAGACAACCTTGATACTCGTAATGCATTTGAAGAATTTCCAATTACATACAGACATTTTGGAATGGTTTCTAATAAACTGTCCTTGGAATTAATTTGAATTATTATTTTATAGTTTTTTTTAAATTCATCAAAAAGTGATATTATATCTAACTTCAATTGATTTTCTTGTCTTGGGTGAAATCGGAAATAAATTATTGGTGGTTTTATTTCATTTATAACTTTTTTAATTATTTTGATAAATTCATTTGAGTAAAGCATTAATTGAGAGTGCGTAAATGGCCCAGGAACTAAAACCATCAAATTTGTTCCAATATTTTTATTTGAAGCTAAATAATAAGGTGGTTTAGAAAAAGTTACATTTAATTTTGGAAAAACTTTTTTAATAGCCTTATGTTCCTCTATAGAAGAAACTATATATGGAAAACTATTATCAATTAAAAAATTATATTTAGTATTTAATTTTATAATTTTCTTGAAGTAAATCAACGGTAGAATATATCTTCCTAAAAAGATTTCATATGCATAGATTAGCTTTTTTTTAATGTGTAAAATTCTTGTTTTGAGTGAAATTTTAATTTTGGATGTAATTACCTTTAATGGTTGCTTATTTAAGTTTAACACTTTTTTAAATAACGTAATCTTAGTACCTTTATATTCATTCCAAATCCCTTCAGGCAACATATCATTAATATAAATAATAGTTTTACTGTGTTTGTTTGATATTTTTTTGCTTAAAATTAAAAGTTCTGGAAAAGATAAAGTAGTGGTCAAAAAAATATCTACTGTATCTAAATTTTGTACTAAAAACCTTACATTCTTATAGTTTTTAATCTTATTTTTACCTATTATCTCTAAATACCAGTATTTAAAAATAATATTTTTATTTTGAAGGGATTTAATTATATTTAAATAATCATCATTATATTTGTTTGCTTCTATAAGCAAATATACTTTGACATTTTCAGAGTTTAATCGATTAATTACTATCCTATAAAATTCATCAAAAGAATAGAGGTTATTTATATAAATTAGTACTTTTTTTTTAACTTTGCGCATTTTTTCTATAGTTTCATATTCTAATAACTATTAGTATTGTATAGGAGTTTCCAAAATTTAAACTTGCATTTAATGGAAAAATATTATGAGCAGTATATACAAAAAAATAATTGATTTCTATAATATTAATAAGCCTTGTGAAATCAATATTGGTATTTGCACTACTTCTGATGCAGGTGTTAATAATAAAACCTCATATATAAGCTATCCTCGAGAGTTAAAAAAAAATAAATATTATTTTCATTGTATTTTTTTTAACCATGAAGAGGCAATAAATGAAATTATAAGATTGAAATATTTAAATCCAGTATTTTTTTTAGATATTGAAAATAAGTCTAAATTTTTTAAATGGAAAAAAATTGTTAAGCACTTTAATAGTGTTATTAAATTTTTATATATTCAACCAAATTATATTACAGTTAATGGCTTAGTTGAAACATTAGTTTATAATGATTTTGAAAATATTTTAATTATAGGAAGTGGTAAGATTGCAAGAGATTTATCAATAAGATTAAATAGTATTACACAAAATTTTTATTGGACTCACTCAATTGAGAATAGATCTTCAAATAGTGTTAATACAATGAATAGTTTATTTGCAAATAACCATTTAAACTTAAAAGAAATTGAATTTGATTGCATTGTAAATACTATCCCATTTAAAATATATTTTAATATTAATAATTATATTAATAAAAGTACTACTTTTATTGAGGTTACAGGAAAAAGTCTTAGTTATTTAAATAAAATTGACTGTAATAAATATAGATTTGATTTTTCACCTTACCTAATACGTGAAGTTCAGAGTTTGAAAAACCTTAATAAAAATAAAATTATTATAGGAAGAAAAAAATTTAAAGAGTTTTTTATTTGTTCTGGGGGATATTTAGGTAAAAAAAATGATTTAATTGTAGATAACTATATTAAGCCTAAATATTTAATTGGAATCTCAGATGGCATGGGCGGATTTCTTAAAAGAATTAATAAAAAATTTGACCCAAATATAGCTTTATAAAAGTTAATTATTGTAATATTCAAACATCTAAATTATGTATATGTTAGATTATGCAGGATAGTTTAATATAAACAATAATTGAAAGTTTTTCCCTAATGTCAAAAGATTTTATAATTCTTGGAGGTGGTGTTTCAGGACTGGTTGCTGGATACGAACTTTTAAAAAAGGGTAATAAAGTTACAATTTTTGAAGCCAAAAATTTTTTTGGTGGGCTTGCTTCAACTGTTAAGTTTAAAAATTTTCCGATAGATTTTGGTCCACATGTTTTTCATTCAGCTTTTCCAGAAATAGTTGAATATTGGAAAAAAATTGTAGGTAGTGACTTAGTTGAAAAAGATTTTTATGCTGGTAATTTCATTGATGGTAAATTCTATGATTACCCAATTAATAAAGAAACCATGCATGAACAGTATTCTGATGATGAGATTGAAGTAATTAAAAGAGAATTAAATAACATAGATTTAAATGACTTGGGTAATTGTAAGAATTATGGGGAATATGTTAAAGTATTGGCTGGTGATTTTTTATCAAAAAAGTTTTTTACTAAATATCCAGAAAAGCTTTGGGGCTTAACTACTAACAACCTTTCTGCTAAATTTGCACCTAGAAGAATAGAAATAAGAGAACAAAGAAAACCTTTCCACTCAGGCAAAGGAAGATTTTCAGGCTGTATAGAAGGAGGGTGTGGAAAGTTATCCGAAAATCTTAAAAAAAATATTTCTGAACTTGGTGGTTATTTATACCCAAATTACAAAGCAAACAAATTTGTGTTTAGCGACACAAGCAACCAAAAAATTTCTCAAGTTAAGTTTTCTAATAATTATACTTTAGAAACAGAAGACTCTATCATAATTTCAACTTTACCTATTGATAATAATGCCTCGTTATTTGGACATAAGACAAAACTTTATTTTAGATCAATTTTTTTAATAAATTTAATAATTAAAGGACCAGATAGATTTCCAAAAGAATATGATTGGTTGTATTTTGATTCTGATGATCTTCCCTTCCATAGGGTTGGAATGCAAACAAGATTTAGCAAAAAAAATGTACCTGACGGTTATGAAATCCTATGCTGTGAAGTTGCTCATGATAGTAAAAATTTCTCTGACGAACATTTGCTTAAAATTCAAAAAGAAACTATTAGTGGCCTAGTGACACTTGATTTTATAAAGGAAAATGAAATTGTTGAAATTTACAGCTTTGATGCTGGGCCTGTATATCCAGGATATTATTTTGGTCATGAAAATGAATTATCAAAAATTAATGCAAAACTAGGTGTTTGTGAGAATTTTTATTTCTCAGGATCTCTTGCTGAATATGCTTATTCTGATCTCCAAGTTCTAACAGCTAAATCAATCGATTTAGCAAACGAATTAGCCACAATAAATGAAAAAAAATCAAGTGAAATTTTAAAAAATTCTTCTTTAACAAAACCTTCAACTAACTTTAATTTTGGAAGTTTTAATTTAGGCCAAGATAAAGAATCTCCTGTTTTTTTGATAGCTGAAATAGGACTTGCTCATAATGGTAGTGTCGAGAATTGTAAAAAATTAATTGAGTATGCTAAAAAAACTGGTTTTAATTCTGCAAAAATTCAAACATATTCTAAAGGAAGAGTTTCAAAAAAAACCAGAACCTCAAGATATTTTGAAGAAAGCCTCAGCCAGGAAGAACCATTATCAAATTTATTTGACAGAATAATTTTTAGTAAAGATGAGCTTGTTAATATTTTTAACTATGCAAGGGATTTAGATATTGAACTATTTTCGACACCTTTTGACAAAGCATCAGTAGATTTGTTAGATGAGTTTAATGTTAATGGATACAAAATATCTTCAATGGATCTTGTAAATATTCCACTTTTACGATACTTAGCAAAAAAGAGAAAACCAATCATATTATCTGCTGGAATGTCGAGTTTTGGCGATATTGAGCTAGCTATAAATGAATGTTTGGAAAATGGAAACAATCAAATTGCTGTTTTACATTGTATCTCATCCTATCCTTGCCCATTAGAGTTTTCAAATTTAGGCAGAATAAATGAGCTTTCTAGAACTTTTGGAATAATTACAGGTTTATCCGATCACACTGAAGAAACTATAACACCCTCTTTGGCAGTAGTGGCTGGAGCTAAAATCATAGAAAAACATATCACTTTAGATAAAGGGATGGATGGTCCAGATCATATTTTTTCTTTAACCCCTCCAGAAATGTCTGAAATGGTTAATCTATTAAGAAAAACAGAGAAAGCAATTTATTATAATGCGTTTAGAACTTCCCCTGCAGAACTTAGTGCAAAACAAAATTTAAGGAGAAGTATATATTCTGCTTCAAATATTAATCCCGGAGATATAATTACCGAAGAGATATTATCAATTAAATCACCTGGTGATGGTATACCAGTAAAATACTATGATATATTAATTGGTAAACGTGCAATTCAAAAAATTGAAGCTGACCATCCTTTAAAATGGTCTCATTTTTTTAACGAATAGAGAAAAAAGATGATTAAACATGCAATTTTACTAGCTGGGGGTGAAGGTACTCGATTAAGGCCATTTTCATACTATACATCCAAGCATCTACTACCTATTCACGATAAGCCTATGATTTTTTACCCTCTTAAGAATCTTATTTTTCTTGGAGTTGAAAATATTTGTTTGGTTATTAACAAAAATCATATGGATCAATGGAAAGAATTGTTTGATAACCTGAATTTGAAAGTGAATATTACATTAGTTTGTCAAGATAATGCTGAGGGAATTCCTCATGCCCTGAAACTTTGCGAGCGTTTTATAAACAATAAAGATCATTATTTAGCCCTTGGAGATAATATCTTGATTGGTTCAAATATGATGAAAAATTTTAGATCAATTTGCTTAGATCAAAGAAAGGGTGCAGTAATCATTGGTTATCCAGTAAAAAATATTAGTGAATTTGGTATTGCAGAATTTAATTATAATAATGATCTTTTTAGAGTTATTGAAAAACCTGAACAATCAGATTCAAATTTGGCTGTTGTTGGTCTATATAAATTTGACAGTGAAGTATTTGAAATTTTTGATAATTTATTAAAAAGCAAACGCGGTGAATATGAGGTTGCAGATTTAATTAATTTTTACATTGAACAAAATTGTTGCTCTATTTTGAAAGTTGACAGCCCAGCTAATTATTGGCTTGACACAGGCACAGTTGAAAGAATTAATTCGGCTTCATTGTTTATTAGGGAACTTTCTAAAGCAGGAAATGTTAATTTTGGTGATCTTGAGGAATGACAAATTTGGAAAAAAGAGTTGCAGTTATTGGCTTTGGGCATATTGGAAGTGTAATTGCTGGTGTTCTTGCTGAGCAAGGTTATAATGTTACTGGAATTGATAAAAACAAAAATTTATTGGATGAATTTAGTAAGGGAAATTCGCCAATAAGTGAGCCTAATTTACAAAATCTAGTCAGCCGAAACATTCAAAATAAATCATTGGCTATTTCAACAAATTTCAAAGATGTAAATGACTGCAAAGTAATAATTATTACTGTAGGCACACCATTAGATGAAAATTTTAATGCCGATTTAAATAATATTACAGAATGCTGTGAAGAATTAAATGAATATCTTTGCGATGGTCAATTGATTTTAGTAAAAAGTACAATTCCTCCTGGGGTTACAAAAAATGTTATTAATAAGATACTATGCAAAAATAAAGAAGTTGAGGTAGCTTTTAGCCCAGAACGCCTAGCAGAGGGCAATGCAATACAAGAGCTAAAAACACTTCCTATAGTTGTAGGAGGGGTAACAAAAAAAGCTGGTGAAAGAGGATGTGCATTTTGGAATGAAGCTTTAGGTGTTAAAGTTATAAATGTCTTGAATTCTGAAACTGCCGAAATGGTAAAACTTGCAAATAATGCTTGGATAGATCTTAATATAGGTTTAGCTAATGATATTGCTAGGCTTGCGGATAAGCTAGAATTCAACATAGATGTGTTAGAAGTAATTAAAGCGGCTAATTCTTTAAAAAAAGGATCTAATTATGTTAATATTCTTACACCATCAAGTGGTGTTGGTGGATACTGTTTAACAAAAGACCCTTGGTTTTTATACTCTTTGGGGAAAGAAAAAAATATTGAATTAAATACAATAAAGGCGGGTAGAAAATCAAATGATATAATGCCTGAGTACTCAAGTAAAATTATACTTGATTATTTAAAAGAAAAAAATATTAAATTTGAAACATCTAAAGTTGCCATTTTAGGATTTTCTTTCAAAAGTGGTAGCGGTGACATAAGATACTCTCCAGTTATAGATTTTATTAACAATTTAAAGAAAAGTGGCATCAAAAATATTCAAGTTTTTGATCCCCTCGTAACTATTAGTGATAAAAATAAATTTGATTTTTACTTCAGTGACTCTTATGAAAAAATTTTGTCGGATAGCAATTGTATAGCTTACATGGCAGCTCATGATGAAATTAAAAAAATTGATTTAGAAAAAGTTGTCAAAAAATCAAAAGATAGTGCACTAATATTTGATGGTAGACGTTACTTTTCACAAAATGACATAAAGTATTTTCTTAATAATGGAATGATTTATAGAGGTATTGGAAGATGAGTAAAAAGAATCTTAAAAGTGCAATGGTAACTGGTGCAGCTGGTTTTATAGGAAGCCATCTGATTGAGTACCTTCTTGGCAAAAATTATTTAGTTAAAGCTTTAGATATTCCAAAACTCAAAAATGCAAAAAATTTGGAAAAAGTATGCAATCATCCTAATTTAGAGTATACTTCTGGGGACATTAGGGACAAAAAATGTGTTGATGATTTTTTTTGTAATGAATCATATATAATTTATCATCTTGCTTCAGTTGTAGGTGTTAGGAGATATATGGAAGATCCTCTTTCACTAATTGATATAAGTGTGATTGGAACAAAAAATATTTTGAATTTATGTTTGAGTAATAATACTAGAATTTTGTTCACTAGTACTAGTGAAATTTACGGTAATAATAAAAATATACCTTGGAAAGAAACTGATGATAGAGTGCTAGGAGATCCAAGCATTGATAGATGGTGCTATTCTACAAGCAAAGCTCTAGTTGAACACATGCTATTTGCGCTTTCAAGAACAAAAGGTTTGCAATTTTCTACCATTAGATTCTTTAATGTTTATGGCCCTAGACAACACCCTATTTATGTTGTTTCTCAATCAATATATAGAGTTTTGAAAGGTGAAAAACCAGATTTATATGATAGTGGTCAACAAACTAGATGCTTTACATATATAGATGATGTTATAGAAGGAATTTACTTAGCCGCGACAAAAAAAAATGCACTTGGAAATGTTTTTAATATAGGTAATAATACTCCGTCTACTATGTCTGAAATAGTAAATAATTGTTTAAAACTTTCTAATTCAAATCTAATTCCTAATTATGTTGATACTAAAAAAAAGTATGGGAAGGTATATCAGGATATTGAAAATAGAGTGCCAGATGTTACTAAAGCTAGAGCCTTATTAGGCTGGTATGCTAAAACTGATACCATTACTGGTTTAAAAAATACTATTAATTGGGCAAGAAGCAATAAGTGGTACTTAGATTAAAATACGGAGTTGCAGATGAATTTAAAAAATAATTCTAGGATTTTTGGTAATGAGTTAAAATATGTAAAAGATGTTTTAAAAGGTGACTTTAGAGCTTCAAACTCTTCTAAAATGAGAACTCAACTTGAAAAAAAGTTTTCTGAACGTTTTAATATAAAACATGCTATTTCTTTTATAAATGGCACGTCAACTCTTCATTGCTCATTAGAAGCATTAGGAATAACGATTGGTGATGAAGTTATAGTTCCACCACTTACATTTTCAGCGACAGCGTTTTCTGTTATTCAAGCAAATGCTACACCTGTATTTGCAGACATTGATTCAAAAACTTTTCAAATATGTGTAAAAGATATAGAGAAAAAAATTACAAATAAAACAAAAGCTATTATTGCGGTATCAGTATTCGGTATGCCATCAAATTTAGACAAAATTGTTAAAATTAAAAATAAGTATAAATTAAAACTTATTGAAGATAATGCTGAATGTATGCTTGGTAAGCTTAATGGAAAACTTGTTGGAACTTTTGGTGATTGTGCAAGTTTTAGTTTTCAAAATTCTAAGCATATTACTTCTGGTGAAGGTGGTATGGTGATTACAAATGATGATGATCTTGCAAACAAAATAAGAAGTATTCAGTCAATGGCAAAACCTTCTTTGAACCCTAATAAAACGGCAATAACTAAAATGGATGTTCAAAATCCAAATTTTAATAGAAACTATTCTCTTGGATGGAATTATAGAATGCCTGAGCTCTGTGCTGCTGTAGCATTAGGGCAATTTGAAAATATTGATAAATTAGTTAATCAAAGAATTGAAGTTGCAAACTTATTTCAAGACCAAATCCAAAGAGATAATGACTGGTTTGTACCTCAGTATGTACCTAAATCTATAAAAAACACTTATTGGACATGGGCTGTCAAGCTTGAGACTAATTTCGTAAAGTGGCTTGATTTCAAAAAAAGATTTCAAAAACATGGTGGAGATGGGATTTATGCAGCTTGGAAATTAACCTATGATGAACCCGCTTTTAAAAATCTATCATTACTTGGAAGAGAGGGTTTAATTTCAAAAAAAAATTTACAACAGTACACTAATCCTAAGTGCCCAAATTCTGAAGTTATACAACCTCGCTTATTACTATTTAAGACAAGTTACTGGAATTTTGATAATGCAATTGATCAAGCAGAAGCATTATTAAAGACATTGAAAAGTTTCTAATTAATGGATTTTGGTATAATTATCCAAGCAAGAATGAGCAGTAAAAGATTTCCTGGTAAAGTTTTAAAAAAAATTGTTGGAAAACCTCTTTTAGAAATTATGCTAAATAGAGTTTGGAAAATAAAAAATAATGTTGAAATTATAGTTGCAACATCGAATTTAAAAATTGATGATCCAATCGAAAATCTCTGTAAAAAACTTAGCATTAATTATTTTAGAGGGCCACATCATGATGTTATGAATAGATATATTAAGTGTGCAAATCAATATAATATTAAAACCATCATAAGACTTACTGGAGATGCACCATTGATAGATCCTGCAATAGTAGACCTCTCGATAAATGAATATAAAAAGAGAAATGTAGATTATTTATCTACAACATATCCTCCTGAATTAAGGCAATACCCTGATGGTATGGACGTGGAGATTTTTAAAGCGGAAGAATTAGAATCATATTATTATACGAATCCAAGTAGTCATTTCAGAGAACATGTAACCTTTCAATTTTGGAAAAACAACTACTCTTTCTTTAACCTAAAGCCTTCAAAAAATCTCTCACATTTTAGACTTACTGTTGATTATAAAGAAGATTTCAAATTAATAAAAAATGTCATCGAAAATTTATCAATTGATTGTTCTCTTAAACAAATAATAGATTATCTAGATAATAATCCACATATAATGGAATTAAATAAACAATATGAATTTGGCCAAGGTTGGAATAATTAATTCATTTGTTAATAATATTAAAAGTACTATAATTAATTAAAATTTTAGAGGAATTTTATGGTTGATTTAAATTGGAAAGAAGATGGTGCAGAAATAGTAAAAGGTCTATTTTCTGCATCAATTGTAAATAATTGTAGAGAAAAAATTTTAACTATAGAAAAAAATGCCGACGATTTAGCAGGCGAATTTGTATTTGAAAGCTTTGAAAACAGAAAGCATATAAGATATATTCCTAATTGCCACTATAATGTAAGAGAGTTTATAACCTTCTTTAATTCTGAAGTACTAAAGTTTTCTTCAAGATTTCTTAATGATAAGGTTTATTTTTGGGATTCCGATTTCCACAGTAGAGTTGGGCGCGATGCTGAAGAAACACCTCCTCATCAAGATTCTTTTTTAAAGTGTTTAGAAAATGGTCATGAATATATGTTAACTTGCTACATAGCATTAACAGATATTCCAGTCTCTTCAAACGCTATGAAAGTTATTAAAGGTAGCCATAAGCAAGATACTTTGCATCACAAAAGATCATTGAAACTAGGGTTTTCTTCGGTAATAGAAGAAGATGCTGACAGTTTACCGAATGGACTTTTAAGAAATGAAGTTGATGTTCCACTAAAAGCAGGTGATGCATTATTTTTTCATTCTAAACTAATTCATTATACCAAAAGACGAATAAATATATCTGATATTAAAAAACGCAGAATGGCTTTAGCAATAAGAATATTTGGTGACAAAGTTAGGTTTTCAGAAGAGCGCAAAAAAATATATATTAAAAATGTTGAATATAATAGAAATCATTCGATTAATTTAGGTTTAACTAAAAAAAGTCCAACTAAAGTTGATAGTGCTTACAATTAACTTAAAAAACCCTTATGAAAGTATAATCTATGAAAAAATTAAAAACTGCCTTAATAATTGGTGTTGGTAGTATAGGAAAACTACATGTAAAATTGCTTTCACAATCTTATACTCAATTGGTAGTTGTTGACAATTCAAAAAAGTCTTTAGACTGGTGTGAAAAAAACATAAAAATTAAAAATGAGTTATTTTTAAACATTCATGATGCTATCTCTTATTTCAATGGAGATCTCAAGGGTATACTTGTTATAATATCTGTTTGGGGACCCATCCATGCAGATATTTTTTTTACACTTTCTAAATATAACTTAGAGAAGGTATATATGGAAAAACCTTTTGCTCATTCACTTGAAGCAATTGATCGTATAGGTGAAATAGCAAAGGCAAAAAGAATTAGAATTGTATCTGGGTTTTATTTAAAATATACAGGAATTATTGAAAATATTGAAAAAATAGGAAATAAGTTTCTTGATAGTGATCCTTCTATGTTAGTAGTTCATGGAGGGGCTAAATGTTTGGTAACAAATGGTATTCATTTCCTTGATCTTGCGTGTAAATTGTTTAATTCTCAACCAATTTCTGTAAGCTCTAAAATGTATAGTGATAAAATTAATCCTAGATCAAAGGATCTTGGATTTTGGGAAGGTACAATACATTATGAATTTAGTAACAAAAGATACTTTTCAATATCATTTACAAATATGTCAAGTGTTAATCAGGAGTGTACAATTTATTTTAAAAATGGAACTATAAAATTTGATGAGTATGGTAATATAAAAATTTATCAGAGGGACAAAAAGGAATTAGCCTTAGACAATCGAATTGTTAGAACTGGAAATGTTTTTCATAAAAATAATCCTATAGATTTCAGACCCGTTGAATATGAAAATGTTATAATTAATTCTTATAGTAGGCTTGAAAACATGAATAATGTTCCAAGTTTTGATGACGAAGTTCTTTCAACAAGAACTCTAATTTCAGCTTTAATATCTAACCAAAATAATACTAGTCTAAGTTTGCCTGTTGATAAAAAAAATAAATTATATGATAAGGAGTGGCCAATATCATGAATAAAAAAATTAAGATTGCATGTATTGGGACTGGAAATATTGCAAGTTTTCATCTTCCTGCCCTTGAAAGAGCAGGTTTTGATGTTGTATGTTGTTCAGGTTCTTTGAACTCTAAAACAGCAAAACCATTTGCAAAAAAATTTTCTATACCTAAAGTATATAATAACACAAATGATTTAATTCAAAACCATGGAAGTTTTGACGCTTTTCTGATTGCAGTTAGCGTAAATGAAACATTTAACATACTAAATGAATGTATTAAAA
>MDTB01019631.1_pt1 | contig 14899 bp, 15 predicted proteins | sample 811161 | NCBI WGS metagenome assembly MDTB01 (sample SAMN05326650, study PRJNA326480) | marine metagenome | isolation source: seawater | place: Mediterranean Sea | collected 2009
TTATTTAGCAGAGTATTTTGGTTTAAAAGAAGTTGCAAACTTTTGGGAAAGTGTTGTTGAAATAAATAGTTGGCATCAAAAAAGAATTGCAGAAATTGTTGTAAAAAAACTTTTTGGAACTATTACAAATAAAAAAATAGTTGTATTAGGATTTGCTTTTAAAGCTAATACCAACGACACAAGAGAATCAGCTGCGATTAATATATGTAAAAACTTAATTAAAGAAGGCGCTGATCTCACTATTTATGATCCCAAAGTAAGTCCCTCCCAAATAGAAACTGATTTACAAATAAAACCTGTAAATCAAATTGCCATTGAAGACCCAAATCATAAGGAAATTTCTGGTAATTGGCGATTCAGTAAAAATCTTTATAATTTTGATAATGCTCATGCTGTATTGATACTCACAGAGTGGGATGAGTTTAAAAATATTAATTGGATTGCTGCGGCAAAAACTATGGTTCAACCTGCATGGGTTTTTGACTCAAGATCAATTGTGAATCCAACAAAAGTAAAAGAAGCAGGCCTTTGCTTATGGCGTCTTGGAGATGGCAAATAATGAAGATATTTATCAAAATTATCGTAATCATGGAATAGAATAGTTAACTTTATACGAAATGAAATTAGTAATTTAGAAAAAAAACTATATATATGTATATTTACCGATATCCTCTAATATAGAATATGTTGAAAATAAATTTTAGGTAGTAAATGACAATAAAATTAATTAATTGGAATTTTATAAAAATATTAAAATCCTATTAAACAAACTTGATAAATTTTTTTTTAAAATGTCAATAAAAAAGAAAAAAGCTTTAATTACTGGTATAACCGGACAAGATGGTAGTTATCTAGCTGAGTTACTTTTAGAAAAGGGTTATATAGTTCACGGCATAAAGAGAAGATCAAGCTCTTTTAATACATCTAGGATAGATAAACTATACCAAGATCCTCATGAACTAGATCAGACTTTTTTTCTACACTATGGGGATTTGATAGATAGTACAAACATTTTAAAAATCATAGATCAAGTTCGACCTGATGAGATATACAACTTAGGAGCTCAAAGTCATGTAGCTGTTAGTTTTGAGACTCCAGAATATACAGCAAATTGCGATGCGCTCGGTATTTTAAGAATATTAGAGGCTGTTAAAATCTTAAATTTACACAAAAAAACTAAAATATATCAAGCAAGTACTAGTGAATTATATGGGCTTATTCAAGAATCACCACAGAAAGAAACTACACCTTTTTATCCAAGGAGTCCATATGCTGTTGCCAAATTATACGCATATTGGATACTAATTAACTACAGAGAAGCATATGGTATTTATGCTTGCAATGGAATACTTTTTAACCACGAGAGTCCAAGAAGAGGAGAAACATTTGTCACAAGAAAAATTACTAGGGGTTTAACTAGAATTCATTATGGTCTAGAAAATACTATATATATGGGAAACCTTAATTCAAAAAGAGATTGGGGTCATGCAAAAGATTATGTATATATGCAGTGGTTAATGCTTCAGCAAAAAGTGCCTGAAGACTTTGTAATTTCTACTGGGAAAATGATTACTGTTAGAGAATTTATAGAATTATGTGCAAAGGAACTTGGTTGGAGTGATAAAGGTGTTAAAGGAATTATCTGGGAAGGAGAAGGTATAGATGAAGTTGGCAAAAGGGCTGATACAGGTCAAATAGTTATAAGGGTTGACCACAGATACTTTAGACCTACAGAAGTTGATGAACTTTTAGGGGATTCAACCAAAGCAAGAGAAAAACTTAATTGGGAACCTAAGATATCAATAGAAGAACTAATTTCAGAGATGATAGATGAAGACTCCAAAGAATCTAAAAAAGAATCAATCCTTAAAAGCAAAGGCTTTTCTATTTACACCGCTAAAGAATAAAAAGTTGAAAAATAATGCATAAAGTTATTCCCATTATTCTTGCAGGTGGAACTGGTTCAAGGTTATGGCCATTATCTAGAGAAAGTTTCCCTAAGCAATTTTTAAACTTAACTGATGAAGATAGTTTCACTTTACTCCAGAAAACATACAAAAGAATTGAAGATTTAGAAAATTTATGCGACCCAATAATTATATGTAATGAAGATCATCGATTTATAGTGGGCGATCAAATGCGAAAAATAAACACTGATCCTCTAGCAATAATTCTTGAGCCATCACGGAGAAATACTGCTCCAGCAATAACAATAGCCGCGATAAAAGCTATAGAACATTTTAAAAAAGAAAAAGAAGATCCTATTCTTTTAATTCTCTCTTCAGATCACTATATTGAAAAAATCAGTGACTTTAAAAAATCAATACAACACGGTATTAAAGCAGCAGCCGATGGAAATTTAATAATTTTTGGAGTTAATCCCACATACCCTGCTACTGGTTATGGTTATATAAAAGCAGAAAAAAAATTTAAAAATAACTTTATTGCAAATAAGGTTGAGAAATTTATTGAAAAGCCAGACCAGAAAACTGCAGAATTTCTTTTCGAAGATGAAAAATACACTTGGAATAGTGGAATATTTGTTTGTAAGGCTAGTTCTATCATTCTTGAGTTATCTAAATTTACACCAAGAATAGTAGAGAACTGTAAGGAATGTTTAAGAAATAGCAAAATAGATCTTGATTTTCTCAGGTTAGAACAATCATCCTTCTCAAAATGTTCAGATATTTCTATTGATATGGCAGTATTTGAAAAAACACAAAAATCTTATGTTTTACCTCTTGATTGTGGATGGGATGATATAGGAAATTGGGAATCTCTTTGGAATATTTCTAAGAAGGATTTAAATGGAAATTCTATTAAAGGAAACGTCCTTGTAAAAGAAACTAAAGCATCTTTAATTAGAAGTGAAGAAAAATTATTAGTGAGTTTAGGTTTAAAAGATATAATGATTATTGATACAAAAGATGCTCTTTTAATTGCAAATAAAAAGTTTTCCCAAGAAATTAAGAATATTGTTTCAACTCTAAATAAAAACAAATTAAAAGAGGGGAAACAACATAAAAAGATTCATAGACCTTGGGGATTTTACTTATCTATTGAAGAAAGAAATGGTTGGCAAATAAAAAAAATCGAAGTGAAACCAGGCGCATCATTATCTTTACAAATGCACAAGCATAGATCAGAACATTGGATAGTTGTCGAAGGTACTGCAAAAGTACAAGTTAATGATGAAATAAAACTTTTATCTAAAAACGAAAGTATTTATATTCCAATTGAATCTAAGCATAGATTAACTAATCCTGGAGCATCTCCCCTTGTTTTAATAGAAGTTCAAACGGGAGATTATCTTGGTGAAGATGACATTATTAGGTTTGATGATATTTATGGAAGGATAGACAATACTTAAATTATTTTAAAAAATAAATATCTATCAAATCTTTTAAAAATAAGATTGATTTTTAAATTATTTTTTTTTATTAAATTAACTGATAAAGATTATTTTGTTTAGATTAGAGGAAGAAATAATTTATAAAAAAGTAAATACGATATAGGTTTTTTGGAGCATAGCATATCTATCATCACTTAATAAATTTTAAAATTGTTTAGGAAAACTTTTTCTAGATTATGGCCAAAGTCTCGATCCTGTTCCACCTGCAAGTATTATTGGTACTATTTTGCTTTATTTTTAGAAGTCATTTTCTTTTTGGATTTATTTTAAGATATATCAAACTAACTTTCATTAATAACTAAATAAATTTAAATTATAAAAAAGAACAAGGAAGAAATATGCCTAATTTTATTGTAGTTACTGGAGCTGCAGGTTTTATTGGGTTTCATTTATGTAGGAGATTAATTTCAAGCGGAATTAATGTTATAGGAATTGATAACATAAATAATTATTATGATATTCTTTTAAAAGAAAAAAGATTAGAAATTTTAAACAAGATTCCTTTAGAAAAAAACACTTGGAAATTTATTAAAACTGATTTAACAAACAAAGATTCACTTTTAAAGATATTTGAAAAATATGTTCCCAAAACTGTGATTAATCTTGCTGCACAAGCTGGTGTTAGGTATTCGCTAGAAAACCCAAGTGCATATATAAATTCCAATATTATTGGTTTTTCAAATATTTTAGAAGTGTGCAAAATTTCAGATGTAGAAAATCTTTTATATGCCAGCAGCAGCTCAGTATATGGAGGGAATACCAAAGTCCCTTTTTCAGAAAATCATTCAGTTAGTCATCCTATAAGTCTTTACGCGGCAACAAAAATTTCAAATGAGCTCATGGCTCATACATACAGTCATTTATATGGGATTGCATGCACAGGATTAAGATTTTTTACAGTATACGGGCCTTGGGGTAGACCCGATATGGCTCCAATGATTTTCACAAAAGCTATTCTCTCAAGGGAGTCTATTAGAATTTTTAATAATGGAAATATGTCAAGAAGTTTTACCTATATAGATGACATCATTGAAATTATTTGCAAGTTAATAAATAAACCAGCAACTCCAGATAATGAATTTAATAGGGATTTACCAAATCCCTCTACTAGTTGGAATTCTCATAGAATTTTTAATTTAGGTAATGAAAAATCTATAAATCTTCTAGATTTTATTCATTTCTTAGAAGATGAATTAGGTATTGAATCTCTGAAAGAATATGAGGATATGCAAGCTGGAGATGTCATAAATACATCATCAGATTGTTCTTCTTTAAAGAAATGGATCGGCCCAATTGAGTATACTTCTGTAAATAAAGGTATTAAAGAATTTATAAAATGGTATAAAAGTTATTATAAAAATTGATTTAATTTATTTAAAGTTAGGAAATTATTTATAATTAAATATTATTCAATTTTAAATCTCATCAATAATAAAAAGTTATATCAAAACAAAAAATGAACAATAAGATTAACAAAAGCGAAAGAATTTTTATTGCAGGTGCTAATGGAATGGTAGGTAAAGCAATAAAAAGAAGTTTAATTAAATTAGGTTATGGATTAAAAGAAAATCAGGGAGCACTTCTAACACCCTCCCGAAAAGAATTGGATCTTTTAGATTATAAAAAAGTCGAAAATTGGTTTGTTAAAAATAAACCCACTATTGTAATTTTAGCCGCCGCTAAAGTTGGAGGAATTCAAGCAAATAATTCTATGCCAGCTAACTTTATTCTTGAAAATCTAAAAATACAAAATAATGTAATTGAAAATTCCTGGAAAACGAATGTTAAAAGATTTCTCTTTTTAGGAAGTAGTTGTATTTATCCTAAATTTGCAAAACAACCTATAAAAGAAGAGTATCTTTTAGATGGTCAACTAGAAAAAACTAATGAATGGTATGCAATTGCAAAAATAGCAGGACTTAAACTATGTAATGCTTTAAGAAATCAGCATGGATTTGATGCGATTTCGCTAATGCCTACAAATCTTTATGGCCCTGGCGATAATTATCATCCTGAAAATAGTCATGTAATGGCTTCATTAATTTCCAAATTTTCTAAAGCAAGTTTAGAATCTAAGACTTTTGTGGAATGCTGGGGATCAGGAACACCGCTTAGAGAATTCTTACATGTAGATGATCTAGGCGATGCTGCGGTATATTGTTTAGAGAATTGGCACCCAAGTAGTAAAAACTCACTTAAGGATGAATGTGGGATTGCATTAAATCATTTGAATGTAGGGACTGGGAAAGATATCTCCATTAAGCAATTAGCAAAGAAAATAGCCGAATTCTGTGAATTTAAAGGTGAGATAATATGGGATAAGACAAAACCTGATGGTACTCCAAAAAAGCAATTAGATACCTCAAAGATTAGTCAACTAGGCTGGTATCCAAAAATAGAATTAGATGATGGCATTAAAAAAACCATATTTTTGTATAAACAACTTATGAAGAATTAATTAACAATAAAATTTATATTAAATTTAATTTTTAATCAAGAATTTAATAAAACTAAAACAATCATTTTTCATGATTCGATAAATTTTAAACACAAGATTAAGCTTTGAATTTAGAAAGATAAATTAACCTATTGATGTAAGAAGTATCATTGATATTAAAATTCAAAATATCTTTGGATATAGTAGATGAGTTACTATTTACTTTTAGATAAAGTTCAGGAATTTCAAAAAATTTATTTCAGATAAAAAAAAATGAAAATTAGTAGAAAAGGAATTGTTTTAGCAGGCGGAAGTGGAACAAGATTAAATCCTGTAACACTTGCCAAAAGTAAACAGCTAGTTCCAGTTTATGATAAGCCGATGGTTTATTATCCAATATCTACATTAATGCTTGCGGGGATAAAAGACATTCTTCTAATAACTACTCCAAACGAACAAAATTCATTCAAAAATTTACTTGGAGACGGAAGAAGATGGGGTATAAATATCTCCTATGAAATACAGAAAGAACCAGAAGGTATTGCTCAAGCTTTTTTAATCGCTGAAGATTTTATAAAAAACAATCCTGTGTGTTTAATACTTGGAGATAATTTATTTCATGGAGATGGACTTTCATCAAAGTTGATTAAATCAAGCAATAACTACAAAGATGCAACAATTTTTGGATATATGGTTAGAGACCCAGAAAGATATGGTGTAATAAGTTTCGATAATTCAATGAGAGTAATTGAAATAAATGAAAAGCCTTCTATTCCATTAAGTAATTACGCTGTAACAGGAATTTATTTTTATGATTCGGATGTTTTGGAGATGGCAAAAAGTTTAAAACCTTCAAATAGAAATGAACTAGAAATTACTGATCTCAATAATTTATATTTAAAGCAAGGTCGCTTAAAAGTTGAGCTAATGAGTCGAGGAATGGTTTGGTTAGATACAGGTACATTTGATTCTCTACATGAAGCATCTGTTTACGTCCACACTATACAGAAAAGGCAAGGACATATGATCTGCTGTCCCGAAGAAATTGCTTTTCGTTCTAATTGGATAAACAAAAAAGAATTGAAAGCATTGGGTGAAAATTTAAAAAAAAGTACTTATGGTAAATATCTTTTAGATTTAAATTAATAAAAAGAGAAATCATGAATATAGAAAGATTACTATCAAATAAAAAAAATTTTTTGAAAGGACCCATAACTTTTAAAGATTATCTTTTCAATGATTCACGAGGATTTTTCATTGAAAGTTGGCATGAGAATAAATTTAGTGACTTATTGGGTTTCTCTACAAAATTTGTACAAGATAATCATTCTCAATCTCGTAAAGGTGTTTTAAGAGGTTTGCATTTTCAAACAAAGCCTTACGCTCAGGGCAAATTAGTAAGGTGCATAAGTGGCGAAATATATGATGTTATTGTGGATCTGAGAGAAAATTCTGAGACTTTTAAAGAGTGGGCTGGAATTAAGTTAAATAATAAAGAAAGAAAACAGTTATGGGTACCACCAGGATTTGCTCATGGCTTTTTGACATTAAGTGAACATACTGAAGTTTTTTACAAAGTTACACAGTATTGGAAGAAAGGATCTGAAGTTACATTGAAATGGGATGATCCAGAAATAAATATAAACTGGAATAGTAATTTGAAATTTCATATTTCTGATAAGGATTCTAAAGGATTATTTATCTCAAACTTTGATAAAAATTATTTTTTCTAATGAAAATTTTATTAATAGGTGCAAAAGGTCAATTAGGGAGCTCAATTGTAGAAGAATTCAACAAAAATAATCAGAAAAATCAATGTAAGTTAATTTGTCCTGATAAAAATAATTTAAATTTATTAGATAATAATAATATTGATAACTACATAAGTAGTCTTCGTCCAGACTGGATTATCAATGCAGCCGCTTATACAAATGTAGATAAAGCAGAAATAGAAGTTGATTTAGCATTCAAAATTAACAGAGATTCTACGATTGCAATCTGCAATACTTTAAAGAGAATTGGAGGAAAGTTACTTCACTTGAGCACTGACTTTGTTTTTGATGGAGAAAGTAATATTTCTTATAAGCTCAATAGTATTAGAAATCCTTTAAATATTTATGGTAAATCTAAAAGCGAAGGTGAATTGGCTATTGAAACTATTCTTGGGGAAAGTGGCCAAGGAAAAGTCTTGCGCACAAGTTGGTTAATAGGATTTTCAGGAAAAAACTTTGCGAAAACCATTCTCTTTCTCTCAAGAAAGAATGGGTTAGTAAAAGTGATATCTGACAATATTGGCAGGCCAACAACAACAACAACTGCGGCAAAATTATGTCTAGAAATAATAAAAAAAGACCTTTTAAATCAACAAATCCCTTCAATCATGCATTGCAGTAATTCAGGTATTGCAACTTGGTATGATTTAGCAGTGGCCATTAAAGAAATAGGAACATCATTATTAATTATTCCTAACAATGTAAAAATAATCCCAATACCTTCAAATGAATACCCTACTAAAGCAAAAAGGCCAATCTATTCTGCTTTAGATCTCGATGATACTTCAAAAGATTTAAACTTTGATTTTATACATTGGAGAGAAGCTTTAAACAAACTAATCCTAGAAAAAGAATCTTATTTCACATGAAAATAGAAAAAGGCAATAAAAGAATTTTAGTTACAGGAGGTGCAGGATTTATAGGTTCCTGTCTTGTACGAAACCTCCTTAAAGACGAAGTTAATAACATTTTAAATGTTGATAAATTATCCTATGCTAGTGACTTAACAAGTATCTCTGAAAAAATACTATTCAATAAAGAATTAGCTTCAAGATACAAATTTATCAAACTAGACCTTATTAATTGCAAAGAAACTATTGAAGTAGTGAAAAACTTCAAACCAGAAATTATTTTTCATTTAGCCGCAGAAAGTCATGTTGATAGATCTATTGATAACCCCTCAGATACAATTAAAAGTAATATTATTGGGACTTTTAACTTATTAGAGGCTGCTAGAAAATATTGGAATAAATTAAATCCAGATAAACAAAACTCTTTTAGATTTATACATATTTCAACTGATGAAGTCTTTGGATCACTTAAATCGCAGGGTTTCTTCAATGAAATTACAAGATATGACCCACAAAGCCCTTACTCAGCTAGCAAGGCATCCAGTGATCATCTTGTTAAAGCATGGAATAGGACTTACGGTCTTCCAACTATCATCACAAATTGTAGTAATAATTTTGGTCCATGGCAGTTTCCCGAAAAGTTTATTCCAACAATAATTCTTAAATCTATTAATAATGAAGCAATCCCAATATATGGTAAAGGGGGAAATATTCGCGACTGGTTATTTGTTGAGGATCATATAAATGCTTTAATGTCAGTCGCTATAAATGGGAAACCAGGAATTAACTATTGTATTGGAGGTAATACTGAAATAAATAATTTAAGGTTAGTTAATATAATTTGTGAAATATTAGATCAATTAAAACCAAAAAAAACTAATTATAAAAATCAAATTTCATTTGTAGAAGATCGACCAGGACACGATTTTAGATATGCAATTAATACAGAATTCATATCAAAAGAATTACTTTGGAAACCTAAATATAATTTTGATGAAGCCATCAAAGTTACCATTGAATGGTATCTAAACAATATTAATTGGTGCAATTCAGTAATGAGAAATTCTTCATTTTATGGGCAAAGATTAGGAATAAATAAATAAAAATTAATTATAAAAAGTTTTTAAATTGTAATTTCAGAAAATGTTATGATCAGTTAAAGAAAATCCAGAGTATGCTAAAAGTTCAGCAATGTCTTGAGGAAGAAGCAAAGGCTATATTTAGATCCTCTGAACGTATAAATTCAGACCAAGTCGAACGCGCGCTGGATATCCTTTGTAATTGTGCAAAATCAAAACAGAAATTAATTACCACTGGTATTGGGAAAAGCGGAATAGTGGCAAGGAAGATAGCCGCAACCTTTTCCTCGGTTGGATTGATGTCTATTTATTTAAACCCACTAGATGCTCTTCACGGAGATCTTGGAATTCTTGCCAAAGAAGATGTTTGTTTGATTCTTTCAAATAGTGGAGAAAGTGAAGAGCTTCTTGACATTATTCCTCATTTAAAATTAAGAGGAGCGAAATGCATTGCATTAGTGGGAGCAATAACTTCTACTTTGGCAAAAGAATGTGATGTTATTTTAGATGCTAGTGTCGATAAAGAAATATGTCCTCTAAACCTTGCACCAACTGCTAGTACTTCTGTTGCTATGGCTATTGGAGATGCATTAGCAACTGTATGGATGGATAGATTAGGAGTAACCTCAGAAGATTTTGCTATTAATCATCCTGCTGGAAACTTAGGAAAGAAATTAACTTTGAGAGCTAGGGATTTGATGATAGACATTCGAGAGTTGAAACCTGTTAATCCTAATTCTCAAATAAATGAAATAATTACTACGATTACAAAAAGTGGAGTAGGAAGTTGCTGGGTCGAAGATCCTGAAAACAACGATCAACTTATTGGTTTAATTACAGATGGAGACTTAAGGAGGTCACTAGAAAGTAACAATAGCCTTTCTTGGAATAAGCTCACCGCAGATAATTTAATGAGTATAAATCCAATAACCATTTATGAGAATGCATTAGCTTCAGAGGCTATCAAAGTTATGGAAAACAATTCAAAAAAGCCTATTTCAGTTTTGCCAGTTTTAAGTAAATCAAATAAGATTGTTGGTCTTTTAAGACTTCATGATCTTATTCAAGCAGGTATTAAATGAGTATCATAAATGCAATCAAGTGGAAGCTAGTTATTCCTAAATTAAGCGAAATAAAATTATTAGTATTAGATGTTGACGGAGTTCTTACAGATGGAGGTCTTTACTATAGTCCAAATGGAGATGTAATAAAAAGATTTGATGTTAAAGATGGTTTAGGTATTAAATTACTTCAAGAATCTGGAATTGAAATTGCTTTTCTTAGTGGAGGATTAGGAGGCTCAACTGAACAGAGAGCATCACATCTAAAAATAAAAAAATGTTTTTTTAATGTGAAGGATAAATCTTCCACTCTTAGAGAACTGCAACAAGAATTAGGAATAAGTAAAGAGAATACTTGTTATGTAGGAGATGATTTAAACGATTTAGTAGTTAAATCCTTTGTAAAATTTTTTATAGTTTCTAACAACGCTCCTTTAGAGCTCAAAAGGCTAGCAACTTGTACTTTAAAAAATAGTGGAGGATATGGTGCAATTAGAGAAATGTCAGACAAAATTTTGAAATCAAAAAATCTGTTATACAAATACTATAATAGTGGTTGGATAAATAATAATCTTTAAACTTGAGATTTTTTATGGTATTTTTGGTGAGTATTTAAAGAGCATGAAACCATTAAAGTTAATAGCAGGTCCCTGCGTAATTGAAAATAAAGATTTGGTTTTTTTAATAGCCGAAAAAGTTGTTGAATTATCAAAAAAATACCCAATAGAATATATCTTTAAAGCAAGTTTTGATAAAGCAAATAGAAGCTCTTGTTCTACATTTAGGGGGCCAGGGATAGATAAAGGACTTGAAATACTCGATGAAGTAAAAAGTAAGTTTAAAATTAAGGTTTTAACAGATATTCATGATGTAAATCAACCTCAAAGAGTTGCAGATGTAGTAGATGTTCTTCAAATCCCAGCATTTTTATGCCGACAAACAGATCTACTAGTATCAGCTGCAAAAGCTTTAGAGGGAACCAACAAAATTATTAATGTTAAAAAAGGTCAATTTTTAGCTCCATGGGATATGTCGCAAGTAGTTAAAAAATTTGAAGAAAATGGTATTTCCCCAATTAGTGGAAACCTATGGTTGACTGAGCGAGGCAGCTCTTTTGGATATAATACTTTAATTGTTGATTTTAGAAGTTTGCCTCAGATGCAAAGCTTTGGTTGTCCAATAATCTTTGATGCCACTCATTCAGTTCAGCAACCTGGTGGCAGAGGTAGTAGTAGTGGAGGTCAAAGAGAATTTGTCGCTCCACTAGCAAGAGCCGCTGCAGCAGTAGGAATAGATGGTATTTTCATGGAGGTACATCCCAATCCTGAAGAGGCCTTGAGTGACGGTCCAAATATGGTCCCTTTAAACAAATTAGAGGGTATAATTAGCGATATTATTAATATTAGAAACGCTGTAGGAGATAATGCTGCTTCTTCATCAATAGATAAAGCATGAGTGATATTACCCCAATTCCAATATATATTGGATATGACCACAGGGAGAGAGCAGCAACAAATGTTTTAATTGACTCTCTTTACCAGAACAGTTCTAAACCAATAAGTATTACTCCATTAATTACAAGTCAATTGAGAGAATCAGGACTTTATACAAGAAATAGAGATCCCAAACAAAGCACTGATTTTTCATTTACAAGATTTTTAGTGCCTTTTTTGCAAAATTATCAAGGATGGGCCATATTTATGGATTGCGATATGCTTTGCAGACGAGATATTGATGAACTTTGGAATCAGAGAGATGATCAGTTCGCCTTAATGTGCGTTAAGCATGAACATATTCCGACAGAAAAAACTAAGTTTCTGGGTGAGATACAAAGTGCTTATCCAAAAAAAAACTGGAGTTCCTTGATGTTAATAAATTGTGAAAAATGTAAGAATCTGACCTTGAATAAAGTTAATACTGCTTCTGGTCTTGAGCTTCATAGATTTATATGGCTTGAGAATGATAATTTAATTGGCAGTATTCAAGGTGGATGGAATTTTCTTATCGGGGAACAAGAAATTAGCTTAGAAGATCTCAACAGTTCAAACCCACCATTAGTTCATTGGACTCTTGGAGGACCTTGGTTCAAAGAGCAAAGAAACTTAAAATTAAGCCTTAACAAAGAATGGTTTGATTACAGAAACGAAATAATTAAACTTTGGGATTAACTTTTAATGAAATTTGTTTTAGCAATACCTGCAAGACTTGAATCAAAAAGACTTCCCAATAAAGCAATATTGGATATAGAAGGGAAACCAATGATTCAAAGAGTTATTGAAAGGTGCCAAAAAACTTCAGAGGAAATAACTTTAGTTCTTTGCACTGATAATGAAAAACTAGCAAAGGTGGCAAAAAGAATGAATATAAATGTTTTAGATACATCTAAAGAGTGCAATTCTGGTACAGATCGAATAGCTTCGGTAATTAATAATTTAATTGTGTTGGCTTGGGGAGAAAAGAATGAAAAAGTAGATCTTGAAAACAAATCATTATTGGAACAAACTTTTATTATTAATGTCCAAGGAGATCAGCCTTTAATCGATCCTGACATAATCGACAGAATGATTAGGGAATTTAAGAAAAAAAATAATGAATATAAAATTATCACTCCTGTATATAAACTATCACCCAGGAATATACATAATCCATCAGTTGTTAAAACACTTCTAACATTTGATGGAAGAGCTATATATTTTTCTCGTGCTGCTATTCCTTTTATAAGAGATGTTTCACCGGATCAATGGCATAAACTAACAAATTATTGGGGCCATGTAGGTATTTATGGTTTTAGAGCTGATATATTAAAAAATTGGCCTAGCTTACCATCTTCTAAATTAGAAAATTTAGAGAAACTAGAACAATTAAGATTAATAGATTATGGGTATACAATAAATACTTTTAAAGTTAACAAGCCATCTATTTCAGTAGATACGATTGAACAACTTGAAGAGGTTAGAAAACTAGTTAGAGAATTTAATTTAAATAATCCTCTAACTTAATAAATGGTATGATTTTGAGATAAGCAGAGAGATTAAATTTGTTATGAAAGTTTTTAAAATAAATACAGATAAACTTTTTACAAATATAACTAAAAAAATAAATGAAAATCTTCCGAAGAACTTTAATGGCTTAGCTCATATATATACTCCTCATACAACGTCCTGTATTTTTTCTTTAGAAGACGAACTATTACATCTTACAGATGTTAGATTTTTCTTAGACAAAATGGCACCTTTTCATAAGGATCCTGAAGGGGACCATAAAAATATTAAATATCTCCACGATCTGATTTCATTGAGAAATGATGTACCTAGTGATGAGAGAGTTAATGGACACTCACACATTAGATCTCTTTTGTTCTCTGGAGAACAAATGATCCCTTTTAAAAATGGCAAATTGTTAACTGGCAAATGGAAATCTTTATTTTTTATTGAGCTTGATCCTGGAAGAGATCGCGAGTACTACTTAAATGTTTTAAAAACTGAAGAATGGTAAAAACAGGAAAGTTTGATAATGAAATTATTCACTATTGTAAAATCGGATTCAGAGAGAATACCATATAAAAACTTTCAGCTTATTTCTAAAAGTCAACCTTTATGGAAGTGGACAATTAATAAATTAAGGTCAAAAGAAAACAAGATTTTTATAAACACAGATAGTGAAGATGTTTTAAATGAAATTGAAAATGATGATGATATTGTTGGAATAAAAAGAAATGAGAAACATATCATATGGGAAAAAAATAGCGGAAATCAAGGTTCCCCAGTTGAGTCAATGTATAAGGAATTTTGTGAAAAATATACTTCGAATCAAAATGAAAAAGTTTGTCTTTTTCATGTTACATCTCCCTTTATAAATTTTGAAACTATTAAAAATGCATCTGCATATCTTGATAAAGGCTTTGATTCTGTTCAGTCCGTAAAAAAGATACAAGATTTTGTTTTTTTTAATGATAATGGAAACTTAAAACCTATAAATTTTAATCCTGACTTAGTGCAAAGGACACAAGATCTTGTTCCAATTTATATTTCTTTAGGAGCATTCTTTTTAGGAAGATCTGGAGAAATTATTAAAACTGGCAGAAGGCTACCTGGCAGGTGTTTTAACTATGAACTTAATTCTATTGAATCAATAGAAATAGATGAATATGATCAACTCGAATTGTCAAGAATAGTAGCTAAAAGTCTTAAATAATTTTTTTTTGTTGTAGCGTAGTTTAAATTTTTTTAACTACAGCACTTATATAATGATTGATATAGTGAATTTTAATACTAATAAAAATAAGAA
>MDTB01241457.1_pt1 | contig 14896 bp, 12 predicted proteins | sample 811161 | NCBI WGS metagenome assembly MDTB01 (sample SAMN05326650, study PRJNA326480) | marine metagenome | isolation source: seawater | place: Mediterranean Sea | collected 2009
AGTTGTAGTTTTACGAAAAATGGCCTCCCGTAGGGGATTCGAACCCCTGTCGCCAGGATGAAAACCTGGTGTCCTAGGCCGGGCTAGACGAACGGGAGAAGCTACAAAAACAAGAAAACTAGAACCGAAAGCGCCTACTGCAAGTTTATTTATCAAAATTTTTATTTATTTTTTAAATGGAAGCGGTAATTTTAAAGTTAAACACTCACATTTTCTGAATAAACAAAATTAACTGATGAAGTCTGCCTATCCTGACAAGCCACTTTTAAAAATTGAACATTTGCCATTTCCTAAAGTAGCTAGTGGTAAGGTTCGGGAAATTTTTGATCTTGGAGATTCTTTTTTAATGGTGGCAACCGATCGCATTTCAGCTTTTGATGTCGTTTTTAATGAAGGTCTCAGTGGAAAAGGTATTCTCTTAACGCAAATCAGTCTCTATTGGTTTAAACGGCTGACATCGATTAAACGACACCATTTGGTGGATGATCATGAGGCGCGCTGTGCAGTACTTACGGAACGTTACCCAGAATTGAAGGGTCGCATTATGTTGGTTAAAAAATTAAAACCCTTGAGCATTGAAGCTATTGTGCGTGGCTATCTCGCAGGTTCTGCTTGGAGTGATTATCAAAAAAATCACAGTATTTTGGATCATGAACTACCCCATAATCTTCTTGAAAGTGCTCGCCTAGAAAAAGCTTTATTCACCCCTACGACCAAGGCACAAAGTGGGCATGATATTCCTATCTCACATAACAAAGCAAAGGACTTAATCGGGGCAGGTATATTTGATCAAGTGCATCAACTCAGTTTATCCATATTTCGCGAAGCGAGTGATTTACTTCAGGAGTGTGGGCTGATTCTCGCCGATACTAAGTTTGAATTTGGGCTCGATGAAAATGGGCAAGTATTCTTAATTGATGAAGTTTTAACACCAGATTCCTCTCGTTATTGGTTTAAGGAACACTACCAAGAGGGTACGAAACAAGACCCTGTAGATAAGCAATTTATACGAGATTATCTCAACCGTATCGATTGGAATAAGAAGCCTCCTGCTCCGCAGTTACCCGAATCTGTTCTCAAGGAGACATTAGAGCGTTACGAAAGTGCCTATCAATTAATCACTGGATTGGCTTAAATGATGGGGCCAATTGTTTTAAAAAAATCATTGGCTTCAAACGCAAGTACAAGGCGCTTGGTGATCGCTTCGCCTTTTTTGATACTTTTAATTTGGCTTATTCTTCAAAACCTCGCCTATGTTCGCGCTGGCTTATTCAATCCTAATTTTACTGTCATTTTTTCATGCTATGAATTCAATTTAATTCATTTACCTCAGCTATTTTTCCTCCTAGGGATTGTCTATGCCATGCTTTTGTTATACCTGAAAAGACACCGCATATACCTTTCTATCCTTAGTATTGGATTAGTCAGTTTAGCAATAAGTTTGATCGGATTTCGCCATTATATTACTGAGATTGAGCCCAAGAAATTAGTAGTCAAACAAGTGGCTCAGTATTCAAAAAAAATAACGCATCCTTTGAGGATTGTACATTTCAGCGATATTCAGTCGGCTGGAGTTGGTTCGTATGAAGCTAAGATTTTTAAAACGATTCAAGGTTTAGAGCCAGACTTAGTTCTTTATACAGGCGATTTTCTTCAATTACCCCGAACGGTTGATTTTAATACTGAATGGGAGAAATTGTTGACGCTCTTCAAGACATTGAAGCCTCGCTTTGGCATATTTGCAGTCTACGGTGATACAGAGCTCCAGCTTTATTCCAAACCTCGATCAGAAATTAATCCGATTCAATTGTTATCTTCTCGTTCGGAAAGCTTCACTTTCGAAGGGGGCGATCTGAGCCTTTACGGACTCAGTCTCTATAATTCAAAAAATCCACTTTGGGCCATGCGTGGGATTGAAAGTTGGATCCTGAATGAAAGCAAAGACAGTTTTAAAATTATCATTGGTCATGCCCCGGACTATGCCATGGCATTGAAGGACAGCCCAGTTGATTTATGTCTTGCTGGACACACGCACGGCGGTCAAGTACGATTACCCTTTATCGGACCTTTGGTCATCGATAGTGATGTTCCAAAGTCTTGGGCTTCGGGCTACAATAAAATCGGGCTTCCCTATTTAAATGTCTCAGCTGGAGCTGGATCCAATCGATACAATGGCCTTCCTGCACTTCGTTTCAACTGTCCGACTGAGTTAACGGTGATTGATATTCTACCCGATGAAATTTAAGTGTATAGATACCAACCAATCATAGCCAAGAGAAGGATTACTAAGAGAAGTAGGAGTGTTTTTCTTTCTTCCTTTGTTATTCGCATTCCTCTAAATTATTTTAAAAATGCTCTCAATGCCATTCCAAATTGATTTGAATTTATCCTTTGCTGTCGATATGAGCCTCGCTGTTTTTTTATGGTTGGTTCAGTGTATTCTATATCCATCTTTACGCTACCTTCGTTCCGATGTTTTTGTGAATTGGCACACTACCTATCAGCGACGAGTCTCGATGATTATAGGCCCAATCTTACTCTTACAAATGGCGTTAGTGTCCTTTGAAGCCCTTTATCAACCCAGTGTCCCTACAATGATTCGACTCAGTCTGCTTTCTATTTGCTGGCTGGTTACAGCAGTCGTATCCGTTCCCTTACACCGCAAAATTGAGCGAGGAGAAGCGCGGGAGCAATCCATCGAAAGATTAATCCAGACTAATTGGATTCGCACGGTGGCTTGGACGAGTCTATTCGTAACTCACTTGCTTTAAAAATACTTTTCCTGCCTCAGCGTCGATAAAGTGCCAACTGATTTCGAATGTAGTCGGCGCTCTCAGACATAAGTGCAGCCAGTTGTTCAGGCCTGTAGCGCCAAGACCAATTACCCTGAGCTGTTCCCGGATTATTAAATCGAGCTTCTGCTCCTAAACTGAATAAATCTTGGAGAGGAATAAGGGCGTAGTCGGCAACTGAAGCAATCGCTGCTCTAAATAAATCCCAGCCGATGTTTTCGCCCGATACCTTAAGGTAGTCTTGGACATGTTTTCGACTATTTGAATCAAGTGAAGCAAACCAAGCAATTGAGGTATTATTATCATGGGTACCACTATAAACCACTTGATTGCGTTTTAGATTGTGCGGTAAATAGGGGTTATCTGCGTTTGGTTCTCTTTCTGAGCTAAAGGCAAACTGCAATACTGCCATGCCGGGAAAACCTGTTTCTTTCAGCAGTGATTCAACGGCTGGAGTGATCACGCCGAGGTCTTCTGCGATAATCGGCAAGTATGAAAACTGTGCTTTGAGTTGTTTGAATAGTGCGTTCCCCGGAGCGGGCTCCCACTGACCATTAATCGCATTGGAGTGTTCGGCGGGAACAGCCCAGCAAGATTCAAATCCTCTAAAATGGTCAATGCGAACACAGTCATAAAGCCTTAAATTATGCTGAATGCGCTTGATCCACCAGCGGAATTTATCTTTTCTGTGCGATTTCCAAGCAAAGAGTGGATTGCCCCATAATTGTCCATCTGAGGAAAAATAATCGGGAGGTACACCGGCGACTTTGTTGGGCTGTCCATTAGAATTGAGGTCGAATAACTGTGGGTTTGCCCAAACATCGGCACTGTCGAGGGCAACAAAAATTGGAATATCGCCGATGAACTGAATTCCTTTATTCTGCGCATAAGTCTTTAATTCTTGAAACTGTTTAAAAAATAAGAACTGAGTGAATGCGTGTTTTTCCGCAGATTCAGAAATAAAGTCCCGTTTTTTTCGTATGCAATTATCTGTCTTTGCTTGCTTATCGATAGGCCATTCCGTACAGGGCTTTTGGTTATTGGCTTCTTTAATTGCCCTGAAGTTACAATAAGCATAGAGCCAATCGGATTCCTTGCTATAAAAGTCCACCACTGACTGATACAGGCTCTTTGATTCAGAGAGTTGCAATTTAAAATTTTGAAAAGCCTTCTCTACAATCGGCCAAAATCGTTCGAAAAGCGAACCGTAATCAACTCTATCTATGGGTAATTGGCGCAGGGGCTCGAGGTCTTCTTTAGCTAAATAGCCGTCTTTTACGACCGCATCCCAATCAATGAAATAGGGGTTTCCTGCAAATGCGGAAAAGCATTGATAAGGCGAATCCCCGAAGCCAGTCGGCCCAGTCGGACACATTTGCCAGAGCTTAAAGCCGCAGTCTGATAGTGCATCAATCCATTGACGGGCCCCAGCACCAAAATTGCCAATGCCGTAAGGACTGGGAAGGGAACTGGGATGAAGAATGACGCCGGCTGATCGATCCATGGTTAGTGCTTGAGAGGTTAGTTCAAGAGCAAATCGATTTGATGCCCATTCGTTTCATTTCAAGTTAGCTGACTTAGACCGAAATGGGTGCTTTAATCGCAGGGTGCGGATCATAATTTTCAAGTTTAAAGTCTTCGTAAACAAAGGCATTTAAATCTTTAACTTGAGGATTGATCCTCATTTGCGGTAAGGCTCTAGGCGTTCGACTCAATTGTTCTTTTGCCTGATCAACGTGATTGTTGTAGAGGTGTAAATCGCCGAAGCTGTGTACGAATTCATGTGCCTCTAGGTCGCAAACTTGGGCCAGCATCATTGTGAGCAACGCATAGGAAGCGATATTAAAAGGGACTCCGAGAAATAAATCAGCACTTCTTTGGTACAATTGACAGCTTAGTTTTCCATCTGCGACATAGAATTGAAAGAGGGCATGGCAGGGAGGTAGTGCCATCTGTTTTAATTCCCCAGGGTTCCAAGCACAGACAATGTGTCGGCGACTATGCGGGTTATTTTTGAGGCTTTCGACTACTGAGGCTATTTGATTGAAGGACTCTCCCTGAGCATTTTTCCAATCCGTCCATTGAGCTCCATAAACTCGACCGAGATCGCCATTTTCATCTGCCCACTCGTCCCAAATGGTCACTTTATTTTCGTTGAGATAGCTGACATTCGTGTCTCCTTTGAGAAACCAAAGTAATTCATAAATAATTGAGCGCAAGTGCAGCTTCTTTGTAGTTAAGAGGGGAAAGTCGGGATTTAAGGAAAATCTCAATTGGGCTCCGAAAACAGAGCGAGTTCCCGTTCCCGTGCGATCTGAGCGATCACTGCCGGTGGTTAATACATGATCCAACAACTCTAAGTAACTCCTCATAACAGTTTTACTCTATCACAGGGCATTTTGATTTAGCAAATAAAGAATGTAGTCCCAGTCACTTTTAGTTGTAATTTTTGGATTGGGATGAGGGTTTTCTAGATAGTGGACAGTTTCACCGCTGGCTTCTAAAATAGACGCATCATCTGTACAGGCAGCTCTACCTTCCTCCAGAGCATTGTAGGCTGCGAAAAGTCTAGTTAAATTAAAAATTTGCGGGGTTTGCACTGAGCGCAATTGACTGCGCTCTAAGTTCTTTGTAATTTGACCACTGTCGTCTCTAGACGGATCCATTTCGACCTCTTTAATGCTATCCACGAGTTTGTTGGCAGGGACGACATGGAGGTGCTTGCCAGCGAGTTGCATCAGTTTTTCTATGAAATCGCTACGGATTAAGGGTCGAGCCACATCGTGAATAGCAACACGAGCATTCTCGTCAAGAATCTCGTCTGTTTCAGCCAAAAAATGAAGTGCCTTATAAACTGAGTCGGCTCGGCTTTCGCCGCCGTTAACGTAATCGATCTTGAGGGTTTTCCAAGGTGAAGCAGCAACAATTGCTTCTAAAGTCTTTTTTTGAGAGGGGTCTCGATAAACGATAACTGTTCGATGAAAGCATTCAGTCTGTGCAAAGGCCTCTAATGAATAAAGGAGGACCGATTTGTCTTTGAGGCTTGCACAAGCTTTATCCTTTATGAATGAATTTATACGAGTACCACTGCCGGCAGCTAATAGTATGAGTGTATTCATGTAATTGCTAACCGTCTTTTATATCGAGAGTGAGTGACGGATTGATTGAACGGCTGCGTGTGGATCCGAGCTGTTTAAGATAGGACGCCCGACAACGATAAAATCGGCACCAAGCTGCCGAGCTTGTTCCGGGGTCATCACTCGTTTTTGTTCGTTTAAATCTGTTCCGTTTGGACGAATTCCTGGACAGACAAGGATCGGATCTGAGCCGAGTTCCATGCGCAAACTGGACAATTCTAAAGGAGAGGCTACGAGACCGTCTACTTTTGAATCAAGGCTGATGCGAGCTAAATCGAGCACCTGTTCTTCAACCGAACGATTGACATTGAGGGCAGACAATTGCGAATGATTCATTGAAGTTAACACCGTTACTGCCAGCAAGGTCAAATTTGGATTAGAGTTATCTCTGGATTCTACTGCGTAGGCACACATTTCTGACCCGCCACTTGCGTGGAGGGTGAGCATATCAATGGGAGCTGCGGCTAAGCTTTGAATTGCTTTAGCCACCGTATTGGGTATGTCATGGAGTTTTAAATCGAGAAATAGCTTAAATCCCATTGAGTGTACTTCTTCAACCCAAGGCATGCCGTGGGCAGTAAACATCTGAAGTCCAATTTTTACCCACTGCAGTTCTCCTTGTACCTGTTTGAGTAATTTCCTTGCAAATTGCAAATCCTCGCAGTCTAAAGCTAAGATTAATTCAGTTTCTTTCTGTTGCTTCATGGGCAAATAGAGTTTTAGTGCATATATTAAACATCCGATTAATCATCCGTAAGACTACTTATTTATAATTTCTAAATTATTTTGCTTAAATCAAACCTTTTAATTGATGCCTAGATTCTTTTCTCCAGCAAAAATCAATCTTCTACTCGCCATTCATCAAAAATTGGACAATGGATATCATGCGCTCAGTTCAATCGTAGTCGCCTGTGATTTTGGTGACATATTAACAATAGAACCTCTTTCTGATCAGTCTGATCGCATTGAATGTACGGATCCAAGCATTCCTTGCGACTCAAACAATCTCATTGCTAAAATGATGCAATGTCTGCGCAATGAGATTAATCTACCAAATAATTATCACTTTCATTTAGAAAAAAACATACCTTCAGGAGCTGGCTTCGGGGGAGGGAGTAGTAACGCAATTACTGCTCTCAAGGGGGTCTTGAGCCTTAGCGGTCAAAGTTTAGAGCCTTCAACCATGAATCGGATTGCCGCTAAGATTGGATCGGATTGCAGTTTCTTTTTAAACCCAATACCGTCCCTCATCCAAGGTCAGGGTGAAAAAATACAACCCTTACCCTCCCAGTTAGCTAGGTCAATTTCGGGTTTGGAATTAGTTCTTTATAAGCCGAATTTTTCTATTTCAACGGCCCATGCTTATCAAAAGCTTCGCCATACAGATTTTTGCTCTGTGCCAAAAACTGAGCAAATCATTGAGGATTTCCAAGAGAGCTTGGATATTTCGAAACTTCTCTACAATAGCTTTTCTCATCAGCACGAAGAGAAATATATGATTCTCAATCTGCTCTTGTCTCAATTTCGCGCGAAAGGAATCCCTTCATTAATTAGCGGAAGCGGGAGTGGTTGTTTTTCTTTACTCGTAGGAGAAAATATTGATAATCAGCGTACTTTTATTAAAGACTGCATAGAAAGAGCCCTTGGGAAACAGGCATTTTTAAAGTGTACACGGATCTTATCCGATCTTAATCATTTCGGAAATTGTGATCTACCAATCGATCCACCAAATGGATTCCAGCAATAAAGAAATAATTTTAGTCGGCATACCCGCATCACCAGGAATATGTCATGGGGAAGCTATGCTTTTCTCTCAGGGTCAGATCGATGTTCCCATTTACTCTATTACGGAAGAGGACCTTGAAAGCGAAACAAAACGCTTAGAGGAAGCTCTTTTAGCTACTCGCACTGAGATCATTAAGATTCGTGAGCAAGTTTCTCAATCTTTAGGCGAAGGTGAAGCCTTGATTTTTGAAGCACACTTGATGGTTCTTGAAGACAATGCTTTGATCACAGAAATTATTCAGTATTTAAATCAAAATAAGAAAAATATTGAGCATTGTTTTAATGAGGTCGTCGATCGTTACATTAATTTTTTCAAGACGGTTGAGGATGAGTATTTGAGAGAACGCGTATCCGACATCAGAGATGTTTCGAGGCGCGTTTTAAATAATTTACTTGGGGAGAAGCAAGGGAACACTGAAGTTCTCGACAAAAAGCGTATTATTGTATCTGAGGACATCAGCCCTTCGCAGGCAGTAGGCTTTGATAAGAATCATTTGTTCGGCTTTATTACCGATTCTGGTGGTGCGACTTCTCATTTTGTCATCATGTCTCGTTCCTTAAAGATTCCTGCTGTAGTCGGTTTACACAATGCGACACTACAGATCAAGGCATCTGATTATCTATTGATCGATGGTTACGAGGGTAAGGTTTATATCAATCCTAGTGTAGAGACGCTCAAATCATATGAATACAAGGCGCATGAAAAACTAGCCATAGAGAAAACCTACGAAAAAGAACTGATTGAGGAGACGGTAACGCTAGACGACAAACGGATAGAATTAATGGTGAATATAGAAGGCTCTAAAGACCTACAGAGTTCACAGCAGGAGTACAGCGATGGAATCGGTCTCTTCCGTACAGAAAGTATATACTTGAAGGAAAATGGAATGCCTTCAGAGGACTTGCAATATAAGGAATATGCGTCCGTGGTAGAGTTGGCAAAGGGCAAGCCTGTCATCATTCGCACATTGGATATTGGAGGCGATAAATTAATCCATGGCGTCCATGATGATTCTTTTCTCGGACTCCGAGCAATACGATTTTGCTTAGAAAATTTATCCGTTTTTAGAACTCAATTAAGAGCGATTCTCAGAGCAAGTGTCCATGGAACTGTTCAAGTGATGTATCCAATGATCAGTGGGATTGAAGAACTGAATAAAGCGAATGCCATTCTCGATGAAGTTAAGCAACAGCTAGCAGATGAGGGTATTGCCTTTGATCCGGAAATAAAAGTAGGCGCCATGATTGAATTGCCCAGTGCGGTTACTGTCATTGATTTGTTGGCGGATAAGGTCGATTTTTTCAGTGTAGGAACAAACGATCTGATTCAATACCTCATGGCGGTCGATCGTATGGATGATCGAGTTTCTCACCTCTACCAACCGACACATCCAGCCGTCCTTCGATCGCTCAAGTCGATTTTTGATCAAGCTAATCAGTACAATAAACCAGTTTGTGTTTGTGGTGAAATGGCAGGGGATCCGATCTACACCGCCTTACTGATTGGTTTGGGGTCTAATTCTTTGAGCGTATCGCCCAGTCGTCTCGCTGAGGTTAAACACTATATTCGCTTAATTAATTTACAGTCCTTAAAGCCACTAGTTGGGGAACTATTGACTATGGATCAAGCTGAACCCATAGAAGCAAAGTTGAAGGACTACATAGCATCCTTAGCTAAGTAAGCCCTTCTAAGTAAGCCCTTTAGAGGACTTAAGCCCTGGGGCTTAATCTTTATGCTCAATTTTTTCCTCAGACTTGGTTGAACCGTTATTTTTGAGTACTTTGTAGTAGCACCAAACAACTAATCCAGAAACCAAGCTAACGGAAAAAAGTAACATGAGTAGACCGGCGAGTGTCATTGTATTTTTATATTTTAGTTTTGATTTCTCTTAAGGGACCATCCGATAAAGCATCCTAGGCCAGCCAAGATAGCTACTGACTGAAGGGCAACAGGATTTGGTTTGATAAAGAGATCGGTAATATAACTATTAGAACTACCATTTTTACCTTGGGAAATAATAGAGCTAAAAATATCAATCAACCAATTGCCTAAGATGAATATTAAGAGACAGGGCGTGATATATTTAATGATAAAAGCATAAATACGGGGTATTTTAATTTTAGCACCCTCATGAGCCGAGGATAGACCCGTATCAATTCCAATAATCCAGGCAAAGATGATGATTTGAGCAGTAGCCAAAGAGACCATGAGGAGATTTGATATCCAGTAGTCCATAGTGTCCAGTGCCTTTAATCCTTCACTGTTGTAGAGGACAAAAAGCACTCCTGCAGTCGTTAGGAGAAAAACTGCTTGAGCCGCTTTTTTCCGATTTAATTTATACTGTTCTTCGAAAAAAGCCATTGCTGGCTGAAGCATGGATAAAGAGCTGGTAATGGCGGCTAGGAATAAAAGAAAGAAAAAGAGAAAACCAAAAAACTCTCCAGAAGGCATTTTTGAAAAAACCATAGGCAACACCTTGAAGCCAATATCAAATGTCCCGAGACCTATCCCTGCTAAACCCGTTATTCCAAAGAAAGCAACTGCGGCTGGGATAGAAATCATTCCGCCAATTGCCACTTCAAAAAACTCGTTAGTACTCGATGCAGTGAGTCCACTCAATACAATATCGTCTTTTGATTTTAAATAAGAAGCATAGGTGATAATCACACCAAATCCGACAGAGAGGGAAAAGAATATTTGAGAGGCGGCCGCTAACCAAAGTTTAGGATTCATTAATAATTCCCAAAGGGAAATGTTACGAATGCGAACATTTTGTGATAACTCAGCTTGAGAATTATAATTTTCTAGAGTCCCCTTGTTTGTATCGGAAAATAGCTGATCTTTAAAGACCCAGGGTGCATCTAAATTTTCACGAACCTCGACTACAGTTTTAGAAGGGTTCCACATGTATCCGAGACCCGCTTTAATTGTATGGTCTGGTTGATTTGCATCCGGTGTTCCCAAAGTGATAACTCGAATTAAAATTACCAGTGAAATTATTAATAATAAGGGCATAGCAATTGAGCAAAATAGCTCGATACCCTTAGAAATACCCCTGGAAATAAAATAGAAATTAATCGCTAAGGCGGCGATTACGAAAAGGCTGATATGCTTTAAATCAAAGCTAATGGCAGAGCCGTTGTGAGAGACGCCTACTAAATCATGAAAGAAACTGACGGCCTCAGAGCTATCGTTAAAATTCATGTTACCTAAAAGATAGTTGACCGCGTATGCTAAGCACCAAGATTCTATAATTAAGTAGTAGAAATAAATCCCTATCGGAATGATTAAAGCAACGATGCCCAAGTATTTAAATTGTTTTTTCTCTGTAATCGCTGCAAAGATACCCGGTGCTGAGTTATACCCGAGAACACCACCGCGTCTGCCCATAGCCCATTCTGCCCAACAGATAGGTAAGCCAATCAGCAAAAATGAAATTATATAGGCAATCATGAAAGCACCTCCGCCATATTCAGCAACTAAGCCAGGGAAGCGTAAAAAATTTCCTAGACCAACCGCACTTCCCGATACAGCGAAAATTACTCCGACTCTAGAGTTCCATTTTTCTTTAGCTTGATTCGTCATATTTTTTAAATTGCTGAAATATACTCGCCTATACAAAAAAAAATCAAACAATAAACAACCCTATAATTCATGACTTTATTTGACCGATATTTAAGCAGACTTTGGTTCGCTAATTTTTTAGTCGTATGTGCTTTTTCCGCAGGACTGATTATCTTGCAGGATACCTATAATTATTTTTTGGATATGGTGGGGGCCCAATTGAATTTACTTCAGATTGCTGAATTCTTCCTACTCTCGACCATTGTTAATTTTCCCACTATTACACCCTTTGCCTTCTTTGTTTCCATCATCTTCACTCTGACGGCGCTTCAGAAGACGGAACAAATTACAATTTTAAAATCTTGCGGCCTAAGTTTATTTCGAATCAGTCTTTCTTTTTGGCTCATGGCTATACTACTGAGTGCGCTTACTTTATTTATTAGCAGCACTCTAATTCCTAAAGTAAGTGATGCTCGAAATGCTTATATTGAATTGTGTACACAGTCGTTGGTTGAGCCTGAGCAAGAGCGCAAAAAAAGTACCCTGACATTTCAAAATGCAAAATCAAATCGCCTTTGGTATATCGAGCACTTTGATGAATACGCCTTAAAGGGTGGGCATTCGATTTTACATCAATTGAATGAAGCGGGTGTGGAAATATCGAGAGTTGTTGCTCAAAGCAGTATCTACGATCAGGATTTAGAAACATGGACTTTTTCCAATGGAACTGAAATAATTTTTGATTCAATCACTGGAGATCCACTTCAATCAATTAACTTTGAAAGCAAGCAATTCATTGAATTAGAAGAAGATCCAAAAGATTATTTACTTTTTTACAAAGCAAATAAAGACCTATCGCCAAATGAAATTAAAAAACTATTAAGTTTGATCGAAGAAGGTACACCTCAAAGACAATCTTACTTAACTAATTATTACAGCTTTTATGCAACACCTTTACTGCCCCTAGTCTTTGTGGGTATTACATTTCCATTTTTAACGCGAGGAATACGCAATAACTCATTGCTTGATGCAATGTACCCCGTCGGTTTATTTGTATTATTTTTTATATTGAAAGGAGTCTGCTCCACACTCGGTCAAAATCTTATATTGCCGGCTCTCACCAGTGCTCTTTTGCCCTACGCACTTTTTTTAATTCTTGTGTTGAAATTGTTTTGGAAGAAATAAGTTGCCTATTGTGTCTACTATACATCCGAATTTCACTTGAGCACAAACTTCATAAAAACACGACTGTTCATAAAACAAGACTGTTAAGGAAACAAGACTGTTAAGGAAACAAGACTGTTAAGGAAACAAGACTGTTAAGGAAACAAGACTGTTCAGGAAAATGCAAACAAAGCAGTGGTGGTCGAGGAGGGACTTGAACCCTCACGCCTTGCGGCACATGACCCTTAATCATGCGTGTCTGCCGATTCCACCACTCGACCTAATTTCGTTAGTATGTATTCACTAACTGTAAGATTGTGCAAGGACAAAAAATAGTGATTTTTTAAAAATTAAACTGTTTTTTTCTTTGTCATTTACACAATTTTATCAATTCTATTGTTTTTATCTTATGTCGGAAAAAGAAAACAACCCTCCAACAACCAATAGTTCCAATACGCTTGATTTGGATTCGCTTGCCGATCTTAACTTTGGCCCATCATGGGCAGGAAATACTGAGCCAACTAAAAAGCATTCACATGAACAGGTTGATGGAAAAACAGGTTCTTTTGAAAAAAAGGAGAGGCGAAGTCCGGCAAGAAAAGATCGTCGGGGTTCAGACAAATTTAGAAAGCAGCAAAAAGGTACTCACTTTTCTTCGAACAGGGTGCACAAAGACTTTCAAGCACCGATTAAAAATCCAAAGTTTGAGGTAAAAATTTATCCTCAAGATGACACCTTTGATGCATTGGTAAAACAATTGAAGGCAAACTTTAGAACCTATCAATTATTTGGAATAACTCGTACCATATTGGAAAAACACGAACGCCTGGTAGTCCTCATCAATCGGATTAAAAAGGAAAATGATGCTGAAAAACCGATTTTTTTCACCCCCAAGGACAATATGCCCTTTGATACAGAGGCCGATGCTATTGATCATTATTGTGAGCATCACCTATCTGATTTTTTCGACATTAAGACGGTTGATAGAGATGCACCCAAAGGAAACTTCAGTTTAATCTATCGCTGTCCGTTCACTAAGACTTTAATTGGTCCACCAAACTATCACCGCTATCAAGATTTACTTAAGGCTCACCATAAAGCTAAGATTAAAAACCTCTCATTAGAGGATTATCAAAGCAAACTTGAAGGAATTAACGATGAGGCCGTAGTCAGTGAATGGCTTGAACAAATGAAACGAGGTGAGGAGTTTTGTTTAAAAAGCTCCGGAACTAGCCAAACTAATCAGGGTAATCAGGACAATCAGGGTAATCAAAATAAGGCAGAACTTGAGCATAAAGAGAGTGCGGAATTTAATTCTGAACTGAGTGCCGAACCTGAGCAAAGTGCCGAACCTATCCCAGTGGAAGAGAGTGATGCTGCGAAAGAAAGTCAGGCAGTCGTAGATCAAGCAGGAGACGTTGCCCAAGAAACAGTAGCCGATGAAGCTAATGAAGCCGATGATATCGAAGTTAGCGAAACAACGGATACGGCTGAAGATAAAGATAATAGATCTTCAGAAGCTAACACTTCCAAAACTTTCAATACGCGAGAAGCAGCCAAACGTTTCCTTATTGCTAATCACAAAGATACAATAGTCAAAGCAACCCATAGTTTCCGTTTTTCAGGTTCCGACATCAACAACTTACCTAGGGGCTCAATTAAAGAGTCAATTTTAAACGCGATTCACCTGCAGCAGCGTTTCCCACTCGATACAGCTAATAACATTCGTGGACGCTTGAGACGACACAAGTTCACAATTTATAAAAAAGGACCTAAAGGCATTTCTTTTGTCTGTTGTGTCAAACGTAAGTTTAGGGACGAAACGACTGTTTTCACAGATTCTATTTCTAAACTCATAGAATATATCGAGGCACAAAGCTCGGTCAATGTACAGAAATTACCCTATGACTTTTTATCCATTCCCAAGCCATCAGAAGGTAAGTCATCAGATGCAAACAACAGTTCGGAACAAGAAAATCTCTCCGATGAGTCAAGTAATCAAATAAAGGAGGTTCTTCAAAATCTTCGTTGGCTGATCTCCGAAGGCTATGTAACTGAATACAGTGATGGCACACTTTTTGTTCACCCCCAGCTCGAAGCATCGAATCCCAAAAAAATACTTAAATCAGAATCTCCGAAAAAGTCTCAAACAGATCAACTTAAGTCAGTGACTGAGGGAGACGAAATCAATACAACGAGCGATTTAGACTGTGCAGAAAACCGCGCAGTATCTCAGCCAACAACAGCTATTGAGACGGCTGAATCTGATATTACTGAAGAAGCCGACGCTTAAGTTCTAGGGTTGATATAGATTCTTTGCACTCGTTTTGTAATTGAACATAAAACTTCCCAAGGAATTGAATCTGAATCTTGGCAAAATTGCTCTAGGCTAATCGTGCAGTTTTCTGTCTGTCCTATCAATGTGACGGTGTCCCCAGATTGAACTGAATCGA
>MDTB01004511.1_pt1 | contig 14894 bp, 18 predicted proteins | sample 811161 | NCBI WGS metagenome assembly MDTB01 (sample SAMN05326650, study PRJNA326480) | marine metagenome | isolation source: seawater | place: Mediterranean Sea | collected 2009
AGTAGATTAAGTTTTGCGCGACAAATGTAAGATATAAATACATATTTATAAAATCATTTAAGGTCAAAATTTAAAAAGTTATTTTAAATTTTTTGTCTGAGAAATTATAATGTAAATAATTAGAATTATACCGAGTAAAGATAATGCTAAGGTAAATTGATTTGATTCTGTTTGAAAATAAGAATCTGCATAATTTCCAGTTCTTGTTAAAACGAACATAACTATGGCAATCTGAAAAAATAAACCTGAAAAAATAAGCCAAGGTTTAGGCTGTTTTTTCACGTGTGTCGTTAAAATTTGTAATCTTTTTTAAAGGTGCTGAACTAGATGCATCATTTTTCATTGATGACTTTGCATTGAAAACTGCACCTGACTCAACTAGTAACTTTGACATAACAATGTCTCCATGAACTTCACTAGAAGATCTTATAGATAGTAAATCATCAACATGAATAGTACCTTTAAATTTACCTTCGATGTCAGCAGAAGTGCAAACAATAGTTCCGTCTATGTTTCCATTCTTACCAATTACAACCTTTCCTTTAGTCTCTATGTTTCCCTCAAATGAGCCATCAATTCTAAAGTCGGATTCTGAGTTAAAATTACCTATGAAACTGCTGTTCTTTTCAATTGTGTTGCAACTTGCTGATAAATCATAATTTTTCATTTTCTTAAAATTGGGAAATAAATCTACAATTTTATTTTTAAAAAATAATTAATTTATTAGTAATATTGCTCTGGTAATCAATTTGTATATGTTCAAGAAGATTAAGATAATTTATGATGATATTGAATATAATCTAGAAACAGTAGACGATAAAACCATATTAGAAATTGCACTTGATAATGATATTGATGCTCCTTTTTCATGTCAAGGTGGTATCTGTAGCACTTGTTTAGCAAAGATTAATAAAGGGTCTGTTGAGATGGATAATAATCAGATCCTTACAGATGATGAAGTTGAGGATGGATATGTACTAACTTGTCAGGCAAGGCTCACTTCGAGTGAGGTTGAAATTAGCTATGACGAGGTTTAGGATTCTCCAAAATTTTTAATGCTTTTTCAATTATTTCTTTTGGCTCTACAGTCCTGAAAGCACTATCATAACCTTTTGGAACTTTTTTCCCAAAAACTGAAGTGGGGATTGCAGGGTACAAATTCCTGTCAATCACTATTGAATTTTCTTGAGCTTGATCAAAAGGAGTGAAACCACAAAAAGGGTGAGTCATTCCCCATATAGTCAAAACTGGAACTCCACAGTTTGCTGCAAGATGTCCGTTTGCTGAATCCATAGAAATCATAAGGTCTATGTAATTAATAATATTTAATTGCTGACCTAAGTTGAAGTCTTTAGAGACATCAAAAACATTTTCATATGCTCTATTCCAAATTTTAATTTGTTTTAGTTCATTTTCTCCACCACCAAAAAGATATATGCTGTGATTCTTTTGAAGATAAGCAATTACATTTTGCATAAGATCAAGTGGATAGCATTTACCTTTAAATGATGCAAAAGGTGCAATGCCGATGATCTTTTTGTATTGGCATAAAGAAAGTAGTTTTTGTTCCTCAGTATCATTATCCAAAAAGGGTTTTATAGGATACTCGTGATTTAAAAGATCAACTGGAAATCCTAATCTCCTAAAAACATCGCAGAACCTGTAATGAACTGGAGTTAATGGTTTAAATATTTTGTTTTTTTTCCTTATAAGTTTTTTGCGATCTGTTCTTTCTTTTTTAACAGATTGAACTTTTTTTAGTGTTATCCAGAATAAAAAGTTCAAAAACTTAGTTCGTAAAACATTATGAAGATCTGCAACTGATTTTATATTTTTTTTTCTTAACAATTTAAATAGATTCATGAGGCCCTGAATACCTTTATAATTTTTATTAAATTCCACCCCTATAAATTCTAAATTGTCAAATTCATCAAAAAGTGGTTTCGCATAATTTCTAGAAACAAATATGATTGTTTGATCAGGATATGATTTAAAAAAAGATCTTAATACTGGTATTGTCATGGCAATATCACCTAGGGCGGAGAATCTATATACTAAAATAGGTTTATCCTTTTGCTGAGTCATCTTTTTTGTATAAGACAGGATTTAAGGATTCATCATTATACATTTTCATCTGTTTATAGACTTTCATCTTCTTAACACCTTTAGACAAATCAATTAATAGATGATCTATTGATTCTGAAAGGTCTTCTCGCTGTTCAATCAGAATATTTAGTTTTTTTTGACAATTATCTCTATGATCATCTGAAACATCTTTTCTATTTGACTCTTCTTCCATATGAAATATTTTTAAAATTAGTATAGATAGTCTATCAATTGCCCATGCAGGACTCTCTGTATTTACTTTCGCATTTTCGTTGGGGGTTACACTGGAATATAGGTTTAGAAAATATGAATCAATATACTCAACCATCTCTGTTCTGTTTTGATTTGAACTGTCAATCAACCTCTTGAGTTTCATTCCCTCTCTTGGATCGATATCCGGATCACGAATAATATCCTCATAGTGCCATTGAACAGTGTCTATCCAATTTTTCTCATACATAAGATGTTCAAAGCTTTTTTTATCAAAGGGATTGTTTGGCTTGCGAGTTATATCATCATAGACATGATAGTCATTTACTGATTTTTCAAATATTTCGATCGCTTTCTTACTGATCTTTATTTCTGTCATTTAATGAATTTAAAAATAATTGTCGATGCAATTAAAGACATAAAGATAAGATTTAGATAAATACTGTTAGTTTTTATTGTAAAAATCTGAGCGATAAAATAAACTAATATTAATGAAATATAATGAAACTCTGATCCACTGATATTTTGATTTATCATAAAAAATGTTATTAAGGAGAAAAAGAAAAGAACACCTATTGTGTCAAGGAATCTCCTTCGGAATCCTGCTGTCTTTCTGAACTTAATTACAACAGCTAATAAGAAATAGAAAATAACTAAAAATAGAGGCAAAAATGAAAAATGAACTCTGAAATTAGTGACCATAGATATTTCAAATGTATTTGGAGTCTCGAATAAATATGAACTAAATAATAAACTGTCTAAATTCAAAAATGACAGAATTACTTTAATTGTTGGTATTAGAATAATTGGGGTTACAAAAATTATAATTAAGTATCTAATATCTCTCTTAATATTTCCTAGATATAAAATTATGATAGGTAATATTAGAATAAAAATGTTTTCTATGATTAGTAAAGAAGATATGGAGATAAGGAGAACAGCATCAAGAAGTCTTTTTATTTTTTCTTGATTATTTGTTGTCTCGACAAATAATCTAGTATTTCTCCAAGCAGACCAGATAGCTGCTGAGCCAAGAATAAATCTCATGTCAATTGATTCTAAAGGAAAAGAAAATAAAACCAATGGATATAAAAAGAGATGGTAAGCGTTTCTATTTGTCCTATCGATTGTTAGTTGTCTAGTAACAGTATCTATTGAATATATTGTTAACAATAGGGACCCAAAGATTAAGATACCATTTAAAACTTTAGATTCAAAGAAAGACCACACTATATCAAGAGTAGTGTAATAATATGATATTCCTATTAATAAAATGCATGAAACAATTAATGAAGTGTAATTAAATTTTTGAAATGCTTTTGCAATCATATTTCAATGTATTAATTTTGTATTATAATCTAAGTTATGGTTAAAGATTTTTTTTACTCTCTTGGTTGGTTTTTTAAAGAAGTATTATTCTTTCCTTTCGATATACTCAGAAGTATACAGTTTGACAATTGGTATATCGCTAACATTGTCAGCTGGGCATTTATATTAATTGGAATGGTTGGAGCAGCTTATTGGTTAAAAAAATTAAAAGAGTTTGATGACAATGATGAGGAAAATAAAGACATTACTTCTCATTCTTTTCTAAAGTAGGTCAAAACCTATATCTTTTCGATAATTCATTCCATCAAAACTAATTTTATCAATTTTTTTATAAGAACTTTTTAGAGCTTTTTTAAAATCTTTTGCAATAGATGTTATTGCTAAAACTCTACCACCGTTTGTAATAATTGTATTATTCTTTTTTATGGTCCCTGCATGGAAGATTAACTCATTTGATAAATCATCTAATCCAGTAATATTTTTATCCTTTTCATATGACTCAGGATAACCACCTGACACTAATATAACTGAAGCAGCATGATTGTCACTGATATTTAATTTAATATCATTAAATTTTGGTGTCCCCATTGAATCAAGTAGTTCAAGTATATCGTTATTTAATCTCGGAAACACAACCTCTGTTTCTGGATCTCCCATCCTTACATTGTATTCTATAACATATGGTTCATCTTTTACTTTTATTAGTCCTATAAAAATAAATCCATTGTATGGCATTTTTTCTTTACTTATACCATTAACTGTTGGTATAATTATTTTACTTTGGATTTTAGATAAGAATATATCATTAAGAAAAGGAACAGGAGAAATTGCTCCCATTCCCCCGGTATTTAATCCTGTATCTCCTTCTCCAATTTTTTTATAGTCTTTTGCAAACGGAAGAATTTTGTAATTTCTTCCATCTGTAAGAACAAAACAAGAAAGCTCGATGCCATCAAGAAATTCCTCAATAACTACTTTTGAAGATGAGTTTCCAAATTTTTTCTCCAATATCATACTTCTTAATTCAGCTTTTGCCTCATTCAAATCTTGGATAATCAAAACACCTTTACCAGCTGCTAAACCATCTGCTTTTAGAACATATGGTGAGTTCATGCTCTCTAAAAATTTATCTGCCTCATCGATGTTTTCGATCGAAAAAGTTTTATGTTTAGCTGTTGGTATGTTATACTTTTCCATAAAATTTTTTGCAAAATCTTTACTCCCTTCAAGAAGACCAGCTTGTTTACTTGGTGCAATAATGTTTATGTTTTCAAGTTGAAGGTCTGATTTAAAAAAATCATAAATACCGTTTACTATTGGATCCTCTGGCCCTACAAAAACTAATGATATTTTATTTTTTAGACAAATATTCTTAATCAGCTCAAAGTCATTGACATCTCCCATAATATTTTCTGCCAATAATTCTGTTCCTCCATTTCCAGGTAAAGCAAAAATTTTTGAACATTTATTGCTTTTTGATATTGCGTTTATTATGGCATGTTCTCTTCCACCTGAACCAATAACTAGAATGTTCATTTAACTTTAAACTTATTAATTGTTTGGTTTGTCTTTTTGATGTAACTCATATGGTTTTTTGTACTCTGAATTGTATCTAAATTAATCATAAAAAAGTCGTTAAAGCATACTGTTTTAAAATAATTTTTTAATCCTGATAATCTCATTTTATGATTATAGTGCTCTAAACCCTCATCAATAAAAATGACCTTTAATCCCATTGCTAAAGCCGGTAAAGCTGAATGAATTCGTGAAGTAATTATAATCTTACTTTCAGCAATTTTCTGCAACATATTTTCTGCAAGCTTTATTCCTTCAGCATGAGAATCAATTGGTTTTTTAGTGATCTGATCAAAGTTTTTAATTTTAAATTTTTGTCTCTTTAAATGTTTATTGAATCTATAAAGCTTAGTGTTATAATTTAAAAATCTTAGAGGATATTTAATTGAAGACAGAAGAAATTTTAAAGGAGATTTAAAATCTAGGAATGGTTTAAGCCTATCAAATGCACCAATTACAATTATTCCCTCTGGTTGTTTCTTAAGATAATTTTTTCTATCAATCCCTAAGGTTACACAAGATGAAAAATAAGCATTTATTCCTTGTTCAATCAAAAGGTCTCTAGTGTAATAGTCGCGACATCCTATAGGCTCGTATTTTTTAAAATAATCAACTGAATCTTGATTAATTAATGTCTCTTTAACAGATGGATTAATATGGAAAGATATAAATAATGGATCAATACTATTACTTGGTGGCCAATTTTCTGGGCTCTCCATAAACCAGCCGTTAACTATTGTTTTTATTTTATTTCCCTTATAATTATTTAATCTTTCTCTATCAAGAATTCTAATATTTTGTGTTTTTAAAATATCAACAACAGCCTTTGTTTGAACATAATCTCCAATATTTTTAGATCCATTAAACCCAAGCACCCCTATTTCCATTAATCTGTATTTTCTTTTATTTTTTCAATCCTTCTAGATATTTCAAACTTTGCTATTATTCTATTTCTTGCACGATTTGACTCTTTTTCTCCTACACCTGAAAGCATAAAGTCTTTAACCTTGACTAAGTCTTTTTCAGTGTCAAACAATATTCCAGTATTACCAATTATATCTGGAATGCCAAAAACTCTTGATCCAATTGGAATACATCCGCATAACATAGCTTCGCAAACTGAATTAGGAAGGCCCTCCAGTCTTGAACCTTGAAAATAAAATTTATTATTTTGATAAAGTTGTTTCATTTGAGTTCTAGTCTGAACTCCTATTACATTAACGTTAGAATTTAGGTTTATAAAATTATCTATTTGAATTTTTGATTCTCCAGCTATTGTGAATGAGACGTCTGGCAATAATGAAGCTAATTTATTAAAAATCTTCAATCCCTTAATATTTACAACTCGTTCATCAGAAAAATAAGCAGCTGTCATTACACCTAGTTTTTCATTGTTCCTTTCGTAATCCCAAAATCTAGTATCATATCCTGTACTAATTTCCTTAATTATCAGCTTTTTATTTTTTATGAAGCTTCTAACTCCTGATACAATATTAAACTTCTCCTTTGCATATATACATCCTTTTTCCAAAGATTTATGGACTACCCATATTTCACTAGCTAAATTGAAATTTATTTTTGCTAATGTTGATCTAATCCCTTTTTTAAAGAATAATCCATGCCTATTCTGCCTGTCAACTATAGCATCATATCCTCCAACAATAATGATAGATTTTTTTAAAAAAAGCTTTGAAAAAATAATTGGTATAAAGGCATGATAATCATTAAACCAAATAATTACTATTTTCGATCTTGATATATAAAAAATTGATTTTATTTTTTCTTTTGTTCTGTTTATTACAAAAGACATCCAGGTTTTTTTGGTTTAGATTGTATTTGAAAAACATTATACTCTAGTGCTTCTAAAATTGAAATGTCTGATTTAACAAAACTTCTTTTTATTGAATAAACTATGGTTGCATTTTTTTTCATGAGTTAAAAGCATTTAATTTATCTGCAATTTTTCTATCATTTGACAGTCTCGGAACTTTATTTTGACCCCCTAATCTACCAACTGATTTCATATATTCATTAAAACCACCTTTTTTAACTGAAATTATCTCTAAAGACTTTATTATTCCGCCATGAATAAGATCTTTATAATAAATATTTTGCTTTAACATTTTTGTTTCTAAAGTTTTTGAAAAAGCATTTATGTCTTTTGGTTGAGTTTCGAATTCGATATACCATTCATGACATGGTAGGCCTTCTTTTGGGTTTATATTAGGTGCAACAGTAAACTCTCTAATAGTTACATCATGATCCTTAGTGGCAATCTTCATTGAATTCTCAACTTCTTCAGCAATAACATGCTCACCAAATGCTGATAAAAAGTGCTTAATTCGTCCTGAGACAATTATTTTGTAGGGCTTAGTCGAAGTAAATTTTATGGTATCTCCAATATTATAACCCCAAAGACCCGCTGAAGTAGATATAATCAAAAGATAGTTTACATTAACTTGAACATCTTTAAGAGTGATTCTTTCGTATTCTCCTTTTAAAAAATCTTCAGCTTTAATGAATTCATAAAATATATCATTATTTAATAACAATAATAAATCAGTATTTTCATCATTAAAAGTATCTTGATATCCGAAAAATCCCTCTGATGCGGGGAATGTTGCTAATGTATCAACCTTTTTTCCAAACAATTTATAAAACGCTGACTTATAAGGACCGAAGCTTACTCCTCCATATACATAAAGTGATAGCTCTGGAAAAACTTCCTTTATTGATTTATTTTCATAAAATACAATCCGTTCAAAATACATTTGAACCCATGATGGTATTCCAGCTATAATTGTCATTTTTTCACCAACTGTCTCTCTAATTATAGTTTCAACTTTTTCTTCCCAATCGTCAATACAATTAGTCTTCCATGAAGGCTTTCTGTTATTTAAAAAAAGTTTGGGGATGTAGTGTGCGCTGATACCAGATAGTCGTCCTATAAAAACTCCATTCTTCTTTTTAAGTTTTGGACTACCTTGTAAAAACAAATGTTTTCCGTTTATTGGTTTATAGTTTTTTGTCTTTAAAAAATAGTTTAACAAGGCATCGCGAGCTGAATTAATATGAGTTTTGATTGATTCTTTTGTTATAGGTATATATTTTGCCCCAGAAGTTGTTCCACTAGTTTTTGCAAAATAAAGTGGTTGTCCTGGCCAAAGTATGTCTTTTTCTCCTGAAACAACTTTATCAACATATGGCTTAAGACCTTCATAATCTCTTATCGGAACTTGATTTTTAAAATCCTCATAATTTTTTATTGTAGAAAAATTATGATCAATTCCAAACTCTGTATTAGTGGCTTTTAACAACAACTTTTCAAAAGTTTTAGCTTGTGTTTCAAAGGGGTTAGAAATCCATTTACTATTTCTTTTTTTTACTAGCTTAGCAAAAAGTATTGTAATTAAGGTTTTCATTTAAAACTCAATATAACTTTGAGGATCTACCGGTTCTCCTTGATACCAAAGCTCAAAATGAAGATGTGGGCCTGTAGTTAATTCTCCAGTATTACCGGTAAATGCAATTATTTCTCCAGTTCCTACTCTGTCTCCTTGATTCTTGACAATTGAAGAGTTATGTTTATAAATTGAGGTTAATCCATTCAAATGCTTAATTATAATTACAAATCCTGTTGCTGAAGTCCATTCAGAAAAAACAACAATTCCTTCACTAATTGAGTGGACGGGAGAATTCTCAGGCATAACTATATCTACACCATAGTGTTTGCTATTTATATCAAAAGCTGATGAAAGCCCACCTTTAACTGGCGGAAAAAGTACAGTTGTAAATCTCTCTCCCTGGATATCAAATGCATTATACTTATCTTCCTCCTCAACAAGTGCTCTTAACAATGAGTCTTCCTGATTAGTTTCAACAATCTCCAACTCAATAATTTTATTATCAGTTCTACTTAGATTCTCATCTAATTCTTCATAAGAAATGTTTCCAGAAAGTAAATCTTTTAATGAATTAATATAATTACTCTGAGTAATGTATAAGTTCTCTAACGAATCTAACTTCATAGAATTTTCAACTGAACTCTGTCTTAATTCTAAACTTGTATATCCTCTGAAGTATTCTTTCAATGGTGTGAAATATATCAAAAGAAAGGAAGCTGATAGAATTACTAGAAATACAATAAAAGAAGAAGCAGCAAGATTAAATGTTGTCGATGAGATAAGTTTCTTCTTTTCAAGTGTTTTTTCATTCACTAAAAGTATATAAAACCTCTCGGAGAGTTTATCAATTATAGTGTGTTTTTTCTTTTTTGGCATTAATGCAAATATATGTATAGTTATGTATAAGTTATTATATGAATAATAAATTCACATTACAAAAAATAATTCAGTAGATTTGTTAATGGTAATTAGTACAAAATTTTAAATATGATAGGTGGACCTCAAATTATTTTAATTGTAATCGTTGTTCTTTTACTATTTGGTGGTAGAAAGATTCCTGAGCTTATGAGAGGGCTTGGAAGTGGAATAAAGGAATTTAAAAAAGCCACTAAAGAAGAAGACGATGATGCAAAAGAATAACATTTCTATTTAACAAACTTCATTGTCGTTATAATCGTGTTTAATTCAAACATGTAATCCCTTTTGCTTTCTGATGGAGCAAACGCAAAGCCTTCAATAACTATATTTCTTTTATTTAATGTGTCTTTAATAATATAATTGACATAAGGTCCTGCCATAAAATCATTTTGAACTTCCCATGTCCCTTTTGTTAGGATAGCATCTAAATTATTAACTTTTGTTTTATAGTAATAGGGAAGAAATGCTCTCTCAGTAATCATATATGAACCCGGAACTCTTCCTGGTACATATATTTTTCCAATTGAGTCTCTTATTGCTGGTATTCTTTCTTCTATTTTTTGTAAATCAATATTAATTGGTAATGTATAGGCAATAATATTAAGATGTCCTTTTACAACTTCTTTTTCAATCCAAACAAAGTTAGTCGTGTCTTTAACTGTAGAATACGCATCCGGAAAAGTAAGATTAATTCCAAAACGATCTTTTAATTGAGGATCATCATTCATAGACTTAGTCATTCTTCGAATTTTTTCGACTCTCTCATTTTCAGATATTGATCGAAATAAGAGGTCTTTGTTTTCATCAAAATAAAAGTTCATAACATCCTCATCCTCTCCTGTAATAAGTGCGGTTACCTGGGGTCTTGCCCAAAGATTTTTAATTAACCTGAACCCTTGGCCTAGTGTGTCTTTATTAAAAACAATTATATTTCTACTGCTCCTTGCAAAACCTTTAAAAATTGAGGGCTGTAGATAGTACAAATCATATTTTGGTTCGTCAAATGGAAGCCCTTCATATGGTTCCATTAATGTCTCCCTAATATTATTTCCTAGTTTTCTTTCCCACAAGTTATTATTCATCACAACAGTTAGAGTGTTAATATTACCATTGGATTCTGGAACATATGCTTTTGATGCATCTGATTGACATGAAATGAAAATCATGCAAGTTATTAGAGCTGTAATTTTATCCTTTATATTCATTACATCAAAGCTTTAACTCCTGGCAAAGTTTTCCCTTCTAGACTTTCTAAAAGAGCTCCTCCTCCTGTTGAAATATAACTAACCCAGTCTTTATTTCCAAGCTTTTTCAAAGCTGCTATTGAATCACCTCCACCAACTATTACGTTAACTCCTTTTTGTTTTGCTTGTCTAAGAGTATTACATATTGATGCTGTTCCTTCAGAAAATAATTCCTTTTCAAATACACCCATAGGTCCGTTCCAAAAAATAGTATTGCTTAAAAAAATCTCTTGGCTAAATTTTTCTATTGTTTTTTTTCCAATATCTAATCCCATCCAATCATCTTCAATTTCGTTTGAATTAAATGTTTTTATTTGATCATTATTTTCAAAATCCTTCGATGCCTTAATGTCAACAGGTAAAATTATTTGTTTTTCAAGTTTATCTGCTAAACCTAGAATTTCTTTAGCATTGAATATTAATTCATCCTCAACCAAAGAGTTTCCAATTTTTCCTCCTTTTGCTTTAATAAATGTATATGCCATTCCTCCTCCAATAATTATTTTGTCAACTTGTTTAATAAGGTTATGTAGAATATTAAGCTTACTTGAAACCTTTGCTCCACCTAATATTGCTAGTACAGGTTTTTTTCCATTATTTGCAATTTGATTTATTGCATGAAGTTCTTTTTGTAATAGTTTGCCTGCAAATTTCTTATTCTTAAAAAATTTTGCAATTAAAGCTGTTGAAGAGTGCTCTCTGTGACAAGTCCCAAATGCATCATTTACATATATGTCTCCTAATTTTGATAACTCTTCTGCAAACATAGTATCACCGAGTGTTTCCTCTTTGTAAAAACGTAAGTTTTCTAAAAGAATTATATCTCCCTGATTTAGATTAGAAATAACCTCTTGAACTTCATTTCCAACGCAATCATTGTGAAAAAAAACAGGGTGATCAAGAACCTCTGAAACAGTTTCTACTATATGTTTTAAAGAAAATTTGTCTTCCCTTACTTTTGGTCTTCCGAAATGTGATATTAAAATACAAGTCCCTCCCTTGTCTAAAATTAAATCAATTGTTTCTTTACATGCTCTAATCCTAGTGGTATCTGTAACGTTGAAGTTATCATCTAAGGGAACATTTAAATCAACCCTTATAATTACTTTTTTATTTTTTAGGTCTTGTTCTTCAAGATTAAACATGTTAATATAATTATGTCAACAAAGATATAATATGATATATATTTGGGTATGAAATTAGATAGAATTTTAGGTCAAGAGCATTTAAAAAAGAAGATCTATCATTCAATTGAAAAAAAAAATTTCCCACAATCTAAAATTCTTGTTGATAGGGACGGTTATGGTGGGTTAAACTTTGCAATTGAAATTGCAAGAGGTTTACTGGAAGTTGATAAAAAAAATTATAAGGGAGAAATTCTGACTCATCCAGATTTATATTTTTCTTACCCAACATTTGCAGATAAACAAACAAGTCCAGATCTACTAGATTCATGGATAAATCTTATTAAAAAAAATGTTTATATAGATTTTAATGATTGGAAAAATATTTCAACAGATAATAAGGGTAAAAATATAGAGGGCAAAATTAGAAAAGCTGAAATAGATCTTATTTTTTCAAAGGCTCATTTAAAGTCTTTCATTGGCGGGGCTAAAGTTTTTATTATTTGGGATATGCAACGATTGGATAATTATGGACAAAATAAGTTGCTTAAGTTGCTTGAAGAGCCTCCAAATGAGACATTTTTTATACTTGTTACTGAAAGTCTAGATTCTCTATTACCAACAATAATTTCTAGGTGTCAAATTTCTAATTTAATTCCTGTTAATTTCGATGAGCAAAAATATTTTTTGGAAAATTTAGTAGATAATATTGATTATGACTTAATCGTAAAGTCCTCTAGAGGAAGTATTTCAAGAGGTATGAATTATATCAATGAAAATTCATCTTCTATTTCTCACGAACAAAATTTTGTTGATTGTTTGAGGTTTGCTTTTCTTGCAAAAAAAAGCAAACAAGCTGTGTTAGATCTAACAAAATGGTCTGAAAAAATATCCTTAAACCCTCGAATGCAACAAAAAGAATTTTTGCGTTTTTGTTCTTTTCTTGTAAGAGAAGCTATGCTTATAAGTTATAAAGCTCAGGACTTAACATCTTTTATTTCAAGTTCAGATTTTAAGATCGAGAAGCTGTCCCCATTTATTCATAGTCAAAATTTAATTGAAATAATAGACCTAATAGAGGACTCTCATTATTCAATTTCTAGAAATGTCAATTCTAAAATTGTGTTTACATCGTTTGCAATTAAAATGACAAAACTTATTAATCTAAGTGAAAATTAATCTTTTTCAAATACATAAAAAGAAGACGAATATTTTGATGTAATAGCTCCAAGTATATTTGAGATAGTGCCTATTATCAAAGAATTAATCCATGGAAAGAATGAATTTTTATTTTTTGAGGATAAGTAGGAAATGTAATATGAATCTAAGAATAAAGGGTGCTTTGAAATTAAACTAAACCCATTATTTTTCATAAAATCAATTAAAGATATATGATTAAAATGATATAAATGTCGAGGGACATCCCAAGCAGCCCAGTATTTCTTATATACTTTAGAATCATAAGAATCTCTATTTGGAACTGCCACAACAATGACCCCGCTTTTTTTTAATTTTTTTCTTAATGCAAAAATACCAGCTTGAATGTCTAAGATATGTTCAAGAACATGCCACAACATAATCATATCATACTGATTGTTAGTTAATTGCATCTTATTTTGGTTTTTTATTATTGGATCATATGTGTGAACATAAATATTCTTTTTTTGTAAATATCCGGCAAACTGTCCGTCCCCAGATCCATAGTCTAAAATTGACCTTGATGATTGTAATTTCTTTTGTAAGACCTTGTACTTATATGAAAACATTATATTCTGTGAAATCTTATATAATATGGACAAAAGACCAATCTTTTTATTATGAGGAAGATAATTAGCGTTTTCATAATATTTATTAAGATTCTGCTGCTTATTGATTTCCGTCCAAACAATTTTAGTTTTTAAATCAAGATAAAGATTATAGGTCTCCTTTGAAACAATATAATCTTTAGCGCTTAAAATTTTTTTGTCTTTTTTTAGAAATGGTTTCACGTGGAACTTTTATCTACCCATCTTGACTAATAAAACACTAATATCACTTGGTTTAATACCGCTAATTCTTGATGCCTGAGATAATGTAGATGGTCTAATTTTATTTAATTTTTCTTTAGCTTCATTAGAAAGAGAAGCAAGGGGACTATAATCAAAGTTAAGCGGTATCTTAATATCCTCAAGCCTTTGGAGTTTATCTGCGTTTGCTTTTTCTTTTTCTATATAGCCTTTATATTTAATTTGGATCTCTGTTTGATCTAAAACTTCATGGTCTAATTTATTAGTTTCAATATAATTTTCTACCGAACTTAATTTTCTAATGTGCTCTTGTTGAATGTTTGGCCTTGCGTATATCTTATCGATTTTCCCTTTTTGTGGTATCGGTTCATAATTCACAGACTGCAATATTTCATTAACCTCATCAAGATCAAAACTTGTTTCATTAAAAAATTTAACAAAGTCTTCTACTTTGTCTTGTTTCTCTAATACACGGGCATATCTCTCTTCTTTAGCTAAACCAATTTTGAATGATTTCTCTGTCAGCCTTATATCTGCATTATCTTGTCTAAGAAGAGTTCTGTATTCTGCTCGAGAAGTAAACATTCGATAGGGCTCCTCTGTTCCTTTTGTAATTAAGTCGTCTATAAGCACCCCTATGTAAGCCTCACTTCTTGTTAATATACAGGGTTCTTTTTCAAAAACTTTTGAAACTGCATTAATTCCAGCCATTAAACCTTGAGCTGCAGCTTCTTCGTATCCAGTTGTTCCATTAATCTGTCCAGCAAAAAATAAATTTTCAATCAGTTTGGTTTCAAGAGTAAGTGTTAATTGTGTAGGAGGAAAATAATCATACTCTATAGCATATCCGGGTCTAAAAAACTTGACATTTTCAAAACCTTTAATTTTTTTAATAGCAGTATATTGAACGTCTTCTGGCATTGAAGTTGAAAATCCATTAACATAAACCTCAACCGTCTTCTCACCTTCAGGCTCTAC
>MDTB01237832.1_pt1 | contig 14894 bp, 8 predicted proteins | sample 811161 | NCBI WGS metagenome assembly MDTB01 (sample SAMN05326650, study PRJNA326480) | marine metagenome | isolation source: seawater | place: Mediterranean Sea | collected 2009
CTTTTTTAGGTACTAAGTATTTTTCAATAATTTCTGAGAATAAGAGTAGTCCAACTTTATCATTATTTTTAATGGCAGAAAACCCTAATACTGCTGCGATTTCGGCACCAATTTCTTGTTTTAATTTACTTTTAGAGCCAAACTGACCTGATGCAGATATGTCAACTATTAAATAAACAGTTAGCTCTCTTTCTTCCTCAAAAACTTTTATGAAAGGCGAATTTGACCTAGCCGTAACATTCCAATCAATAAGTTTTATATCATCTCCTGGCTGATATTCCCTTACTTCCGAAAAAGTCATACCTCGACCTTTAAATGCAGAATGATACTCTCCTCCAAAGAGATCATTTACTAATCCTCGAGTTTTTAATTCAATCCTTTTAACTTTTTGAAGGATCTCTTTGGGAATCATATATAGCTAGGGAACCTCAACAACCTCAAATAATCTCTGAATTACATCCTCTGAGGTTAATTCTTCTGCTTCTGCTTCATAAGATAAAATAATTCTATGCCTGAGAACATCGCTTCCGACATATCTTATATCTTCAGGAGTAATGAAACCTCTATGTTTTATGAATGCTCTAGCTTTTGCAGCTTTTATAAGGTTAATTGTGGCTCTTGGAGATGCTCCAATATCAATTATCCTTTTAAGATCTTCTAAATTATACTTTTCAGGATTTCGAGTGGCAAAAATTAAATTCAGCACATAGTCCTCGACTTTCTCATCAACATAGATTTCTCCTATATTTTTCTGAGCTAGTATAATCTGATCCGGATTGACGATAGCAGATTTTTTATCTAAGGGTTTTAAATTTGTATTTTGCCTTAGTACTAATCTTTCAGATTCTAAATCTGGATAATCAACTAAGAGTTTGAACATAAACCTATCAACCTGTGCTTCAGGTAAAGGATAGGTACCTTCTTGCTCTACTGGATTTTGTGTTGCCATTACCAAAAAAGGAGAATCTAAAGCATAGGTGGTTTCACCTATTGTAATTTGCCTCTCTTGCATTGCTTCTAAAAGTGCACTCTGTACTTTTGCGGGAGATCTATTTATTTCGTCAGCTAAAATTATATTTGAAAAAATTGGCCCTTTTCTTGTTTCAAATTGACCAGTTTTTTGATTATATATCAATGTTCCTAATAAATCTGCAGGAAGCATGTCGGGAGTGAATTGAATTCTCTGAAAATCAGTATTAATAAAATTAGATAATTCCTTAACCATCATTGTTTTAGCTAATCCGGGAACACCTTCAAGTAAAACATGTCCATTCGCAAGCATCGAAATAATTATTTTATTGATCAGTTGCTCTTGACCAATAATTACTTGATTCATTGAACTTAATAAATCATCAATAAACTTAGAGGATTCAGAAATTTTTTCATTAATCTGGGTTAAACTAAAATCTGTCATTCTTCTCTCTAACTTGTTATATGTTTTAATGCAGGTATTTCTTCAATACTTTTTCCTAAAAAGTCTAATTCGAATTTGACAGAAGGATACAGTTCATGATTTGGGAACTGATTCAAAAATGATTTATATTCGATTTCTGCACTTTTATTATCGTTAATTATATTTGCATATATGTAACCTATCATAAATAAAGCATGCGGCTCTTGAGCTGAACCTCCATAATTTTTTATCACTTTTCTATATTCTTGAATGGCAGTTTTAAAGTCTCTAAAGTCATTCATATATATATCACCGAGCATATACTGAGCCTTTGGCGTTAGATCATTTGATGAGTACTCTTTAATCATAAACATTAAGTGATCTACTGCTTCTTTGAGCATTTTTCTTTTTCGCAACGATTCGGTTTTGTTTACAATAAAAGCTGGAAACTGATTTATTTCATCTTGAGCTTGTAATCCTTGTTTTGAGTCTCCATAGTTTTTTACTGTATTATTCAAATGGAGTAAACCATTATTTAAATCATTTTTCCAATTGAGATATATTGAGGCCAGTTTATACTGTGCTTTTGAAGCGAGACTATCATTAGGATAACTATTGACTAATTTATCTAGACTTCCAATTGCTAGGTCTATGTTATCATTTTCTAAGTTTGTATTAGATGCTTCAAATAACTCATTTGGTGTTTTTGAGCATCCTGCTAGAAATATTAAATAGATTAATGTTAAAACAAGTTTATTTTTCATTTTCTTCCTCTTATATAACATTATAAATTACTTAAAATTATATCTTAATTAAAAGTATTGAAATATTATAAAATTGAACTATTTTATTATAAAAATTGTACCAATAAAGTTAAAATAAGCTCTGTACTCCCAATTGAATTTTACCTTTATACTGATCCTCGATTTGAAATGCATAGTCCAATCTCGCAGGTCCGAGAGGAGTTTTTATTGTGATTCCTAATCCTGCATCCCATTTCATGTTATGTATTTTGATATTTTTGATTCTGTTTTCTAGTAAACCACCATCCGTAAACAATGTAAATCCAAAATTTTCATATAAGCTCATTCTTAATTCAATATTTGCCATGATCCTGATAAGAGAACCTGAGGGGTTTCCCTGTTTTTCTTTAAATCTTAAAACATCCCAGGCCCGCATGGAAGTACTACCACCTAAATAAAACTTCTCATATGAATAGTCAGTATTTTTTTTATCATCCCACCCCCAAATTTTTCCATTTTGAATACGAATTGCAAGAACTGTCTTTTTACTTAAAGGACGATAAATCTGAGTTGATAAGTCAATTTTTTGATATTCTCTTTCACCACCAAATCCCGCAAATTTAGATATGAACCTTAAAAAATAACCCATGCTTGTGTAAAGGGGGTTATCTCTTTTATCTATACTCATTTTAAGTGCAATAGATTTTTCTTCAACTTTTTTTGCTGCTTCATCGCTGAAAGATTCCCAGACTGCTTTTATTTCAGCAAATGATCTTTTTTGAAATTCAATGCGTTGCGACATATCTGCACCAAACCTGTTAATATCTCCTCCATATTTATTATTATTGTATAAAATAAATCGTTCGTAATAGCCAGTAAAGGTTGTTGGAAATCTTATTCCAAGAAACCAATTACCTGATAAACTAGTGTCGTACCTTATACGAGGTGTTAAATAATTTGCATTTACAGGAATACCAGCAAGTAATTTTGTTGAGAACTGTTTCGGAGTGTTAAAGAAAGATCTATTTTTCCATTCAATTGTACCACTAATGGCAGGTAATTCAGGTGCACCCTCTGCAAAGCTTATAGGGTCATAGCCTCCGGATGAGTTCCATTCCCTTTGTTTATATTTACGAAATTCAATCACAATATTAACCAAAGAATCAGATTCAGAAACTTTTACTGGGATGATATTCACTGATGAAAAAACACCCATTTCTCGGAGCCTTTTCGAGGTTTTATCAATAATACTTTTAGAATAAATATCACTCTTTTTGAAAAGAATTTCTCTATAAATCAGAGAAGTATCTATTTTCCCATTCTTTTCTAAAAAAAGATCTTTTATAAAAACATCATTACCTTCATCCAAAACAATATTCACTTTAACGGAATCATTTATTTGATCATTAATTTTTATTTTAAAGAATAATTTAGCTTTATCATGGTATAAATTTTCAATTTTATAAATATTATCATTGACGCCAACCGGATTATATGGTTCTCCTTTAACTAAACCTAAAAGTCTGAAAATTTCATCATCTGGAATAATTTCATTTCCATTAATTTGAATATCAGAGAGAAAATATTGTTTTCCTTCATTAATTTCAAAATTAATATCGGTATAGCCTAAGCTAGTTTTAAAAGATTCTTTTATTTTTACATCTAAGAAACCTTTAGAATGATAATAGTTTTTGATAGTTAAAGCGTCTAGCTTTACAAGCCTAGGTTCAAACTTTGGTTTTTTAAAGAAAAGATTTGGTGGCTTCTGTCTTAATAAAAAAAATATAGCATTGTTTGATATGTGATCATTTCCAGTAATCGTCAAGTTTTTTATCTCAGAAACCTCTTTTTCAGAAAAAAGTTGACTAAAAATTAATAATATCAATACACTTTTTTTAGTTTTGTTAAATATATCAATAGGCATATCTATATCTATATTTTAAATTTAAATTACCTTCTTTATCCATATTTCCTACAACTGAAAAGTGTCTATTTAGCTTATATTCGACACCAATTTGAGACTGGTCCTGATTTAGAGAAAATGAGCGCTTGTAGGAAAGATTTAGATATGTCTTATTTCCAATTTGTCTTTTTGCAGTCAATTCAAAATCTTCATCAGCGCCTTGTAAAAGACTCGCTGCTCCTCTAATATCAATATCATCAACATAATTCATCATACCTAAACTGGATTCTTTTAAATTCTTCTCTAACTGATTTTCAAGTAAGGCTCCAAGTATTGAAACTGTTTGATTACCGAACCCAGTTGAGGTCATTTCTTGATCTTCAAAACGTTTACCCCATGTTAGAAGTTCTAAAATATCACTTTCAGAAAACCCACTTCCAGATTCTAAAATTATATCAAGATCCTCAATTCCACCTGTAATTCTTAAGCTAATTCTTTCATCGTCAATAAAAGTATTAGCATTAACGTCAATAAAAGGATTAAAACCTTTATTGTCAAAGTTTACAACACCTTGTAGTCCATCAAAATTATCTTTATAGGAAAAAACATTACCATCTTCGACAATGATTTGTCCACCAAAATCAACTTCTTGGTGTCCTTTTTGAGATAAACTTATTTCACCTAATATCTCAGCATCAATCTGTGAGTTTTGAAATAAAGCTGGTGATCTTAATGGAATATTTAAGTTATATGACATTACAATATTTTCTCCCTCATCAATCGCAGAACCAATGTCTTCCTGATTAAATTCATAAAAGACGTTGGCATCCAAAGATTCAATCAATCCAGATATTTCAATCGTATCCCTTCCAGTAATTTTTAGATCAAGATTGGCTTGTCCAGTTATATCAATAAATAGCAACTTGTAAGAAGCTTCATTAGCTTCAATTCTTAAATTATAATCAGGATTAAAAAATTGGTTTAAATCTACCTCACCACTTATTTTAGTATTTGTACTGTTTTTATAAAGGTATTTTGAATTTTCGTGAAAGATATTGGCTTTTAAATCAGCAATTTTCATAATATTATTACTTATTATTGCATCACCATTAATTTCATTTATCACATCACCAAGTTGAACAGTATATAATTGACCATTCTTTATATTTATTTTACCATTGCGCTGGATTTTATTTGGTTTTCCACTTAGTTCTAGAGAGACATCAAAATCACCAATAATTGAATCAAGATCACTTACGTATGGGGTTAATAAATATAAATTATTTAATTTTGAATAAATCGATAAATCAAATGAATCATCGGAAAAATATTTACCTATATCATTGGATCCAATATTTAAATTATATGGAATAAATCCACTTGCATTTATTTCACCATTTATGGAGTTTGAATAAAACTTTTCAATGAAAAGACTATTATTATTATAAGATCCTTTTACAGAGACCTTTCCAAGTTCTACCAAATCAAAAATCATATTATCTACTTCAATTAAATAAGAATAGTTGCTTTTTTTTGGATTTCCACTAATATTAATTGTTCCAGTCGCATCACCATTTAAATCAAAAAATTTAGGCAAATACTGATTAACGATCGATAAGGGAAAATTTGAAAAGTTAGATGATATAGAAATAGAAGGCATCCTGCTTTTCTTATCATCATAAGGATATATACCTGTTATGTTAAATCCTGACTTTCCTTTTTTAGTCATTGAAATATCATCAATGTGGACAACTCCATTTCTAAATAAACAAGAAATAATCATTTCATCAAATTCTTGATCCATATAAACACCATTTTTCAATGAAATATCAAAATCTATATTATCAGAACTCTGACCTGATTTGACGTAGATTTCACCAAAAATTAGCCCCGATACCTGTAAACGTTTATCGTTTATAAACTGAGTTAAAATTTTTGCATTAAAATTTGACATTTTGAAATGCCCCTCTGTAAAGATATCTTTCCCTATGACACCTTCGATTGTTCCATCATTAATATGCAGTTCAAAAGGTTCAAATCTAAACGTCGAATCATTAAGATAGAAAGAAAGTTCTTTTGAATTAACAAGATAGTTATTTTGGTAAGCAATTTGCAATCTATCAATTTTATAATTTCTAAAATTTTGTACACTGCCAGAAGTTTGAAAAAAATCACCACCAGATTTAAAATGGCAGTTCTCTATAACCATTTCATTTTTATTGAATGCTGCTCCCAGAGTACCACTTTCAAAAGAGAAAGTTCTCCATTTACCAATACCTGCTTTAATATCTAAAAAACCTGAAGGTAAATTATCATTCCATTCTACTTTTGAGGTTAAGTTTAATGTTTGTAACAGAAAATCGTCTACTTTAACCTTTTCGCATAATAATTCTGAGTTTACAGTAGGATTATTAATATTACCATTAATATCCATTTTACCCGTAGCAGAACCTGAAATGAAATCACCAGGTATAAAATTATTTATAAGATCAATATCTGCTTTTTCAAGCTCAATTGATAAACTAACATGATCATTCTTAAGGTTTCCTTGTCCATCTATTGTGAGATAGCTATCTCCAACAAAGATTAAAACTGGATCAGCTGTATTAATTAAACTATCTTTATAGCTGATTTGACCATTAATTGAAATTTCACCTTCATTAAAAAGTTTTTCCTCAAATATTTCTAAAGTTAAATCAATTTGATCTAAGGTTTTATAATTTGTTAGCGAAGCATCTAAAATTAAAAGACCAGAAAGGTTTGTCTCTTTTTGATCATTCATCCACCTACTTAAATCTAAATTTTTCAAATTTATATAACTGTTTATCCTCTCTCTATTCTCCAACAAGCCATTTATAGTTAATTCAGAATTCTCACCATTCAATTTTAATTTTTTCAGAAACCATGTATCATTTTCTTTTGAGATATGGAACTCTCCTATTGCATTTAGATCAAGATTATTTTCAATATTTATTTTTCCCGAAAAGTATTTAAGATCTGATTCAAATGATAAGCTTCCCTTAAAATTTGAAAATTTATCTTTTAATGGAGTTTTTTGAAAGAGATCCTCTGGAAAACTAAATTCAACTAATTCTAATTCACCATTGATTATTGATTTTTCTGTATTGTAATTTATACGACCACTTACTGGTAAAGTTAGAAATTTACCTTTTATATCTCTAAAAAAGATATTTTCAGAATCACTTCCAATAACAATATTTTTAAAATCACATGATAGATTGCGGTCATCATTTATATTCACATTCAAAATATCACAATCCAACTCGTTTCTTTTTTCAGAATTAAAAGACCCACTAACAAAAAATTTTATATCATATAATTTTTTATTTAATGTTTGATTCAACTCTCCATCAATGAATAGAGATTTAATATTAACAGGAATATCTAATATCCCTCCTTCCCTATATTTTTCTATATCTCCATTTTTAAGATTGAATATTCCTCCATTAATCCCCTCAATAGTTAATAAATCAAAAGTTGTTATATCAAAAACTGTAGAAAAATAATCTAAGTTGAGCGCGGCTTTTGCAATTAAAAAAGCATTATTGTCTTTATTTTTAATCTGAATATTCTCAAAATATGATGTTGAAAATATAAAACCAGAAACATTATCACACGTAAATTCCAATCCAGCAGATTGTAATTTTTGATTTATTATTCTGGTAATGAAACTTTTGTGTAGTTCTGTACGCGAAAAGTATCCAAATAATATAAAAACTGATGCTAAAATTCCAAGAACATAGTATTTAAATTTTCCTAAAATCATTGTATAGAGATTACAAAAGCAATTGATATTAAGAAAGTCTCTTTGGTTTTTTAAAAAGGTATTACATGATAATACCTTTTTAAAAATTTACTATTCTACAACTTCAAAATCAGCGTCTTCGACCTCGCTCTCATTAGCTTTTGATTTACTTTGGCTTTTAGTTGATGACTTGCCAGTATTGTCAGACTTATCAGAATCAGCTGGAGATGTCATCTTTGGTGCTAAAGTACTGAAAAGTGTATTTAGCTCATTCATGGTGGATTTTAAATCATCAATATTACCAGAATCTTTAGCTTTTTTGGTTGCATCTAACTTTTCTGATAAATTATTTTTTTCAGCATCATCAAGCTTGTCTCCATTTTCTGAAATACTCTTTTCAGTCTCATATATAATCAACTCAGCTTGATTAACTAAATCAATCTTCTCTCTTTTTAACTTATCTTCGGATTCGTGCTTTTTAGCATCATTAACCATTTTTTCAATTTCAGAGTCTGATAGACCACTCGAGGCTTCAATTCTGATACTCTGTTCTTTACCTGTAGTTTTATCTTTTGCATTTACGTTTAAAATTCCATTTGCATCAATATCAAAAGTCACTTCAATCTGTGGTGTTCCTCTAGGTGCAGATGGTATATCTGCAAGGTTAAATCTGCCAATGGTTTTATTGTCACTTGCCATTTCTCTCTCACCCTGCAGAACATGAATTTCAACAGTTGTCTGGTTATCTGCAGCTGTACTGAAAACCTGTGATTTTTTTGTTGGAATTGTTGTGTTACGCTCAATAAGAGGAGTTGAAACGCCACCAAGAGTTTCTATTCCTAAGGATAAAGGTGTTACATCTAAAAGTAAGATATCATCAACATCTCCGGATAAAACACCACCTTGAATTGCCGCTCCAAGTGCAACAACTTCATCAGGATTTACACTCTTATTGGGATCTTTTCCAAAAATTTCTTTTACTTTTTCTTGAATTTTTGGGATTCTCGTTGATCCGCCTACTAAAATAACTTCATCTATTTCAGAAGTAGACATGCCAGCATCTTTTATTGCTTGAACACATGGATTGACAGTTCTTTCGACTAAGTCACTAACCAGATCTTCAAATTTAGCTTGAGATAATGATAGATTCAGATGTTTGGGTCCAGATGCATCAGCTGTAACAAAAGGTAGATTAATATCTGTCTGTTTTGAGGAAGATAATTCTTTTTTAGCAGTTTCTGCCGCTTCCTTTAATCTCTGGAGAGCCATTGGATCTTTTCTCAAGTCAATTCCATCAGACTTATTAAATTCATCAGCAATCCAATCAATGAGTTTCTGGTCGAAATCATCTCCGCCTAGATGACCATCTCCGTTTGAAGACTTAACCTCAAATACTCCATCACCTAACTCTAAAATTGACACGTCAAAGGTCCCACCACCTAAATCAAAAACTGCTATTTTCTCATCTTTTTTCTTATCCAGGCCATAAGCAAGGGAGGCCGCGGTTGGTTCATTAATTATTCTTCTAACATTTAATCCAGAAATCTTTCCTGCATCTTTAGTAGCTTGTCTTTGTGAATCATTAAAATACGCGGGTACTGTAATAACAGCATCTGTGACTTTTGTACCAAGATACTCTTCAGCTTGTTGCTTTAATTTCTGAAGTACCATAGCGGAAACTTCAGGTGGAGTATACTCTTTTCCTCCAGCATTTACAACACAAGCTCCACTGGAATTTTTTATAACTGAATAAGGTACTTCATTAATTTCATTATTAACCTCATTATGCATTCTACCCATAAATCTTTTTATCGAAAATACTGTATTCTCTGGGTTGGTCACCGCCTGTCGTTTTGCTGCTTGTCCAACTAATCTTTCACCTTCTTTTGCAAATCCAACTATAGATGGGGTGGTTCTACCACCCTCTGGACTTGTAATCACAGTTGGCTCACCGCCCTCTAAAACTGCTACGCAAGAATTGGTTGTTCCTAAATCGATTCCAATAATTTTACTCATTAGTACTCCTTAACTACAAAAATGATTATACATTTAATCAACAAGTAGTATACCAAAATATTGCGACAGCCATTAAGTCACGTTTGATGGATATTAAGTACTTTTTGTCACACTCCTACTCTCAAGATTTTACTTTTTCATTAACTTTAGGCAAAATAGTATCAATTTGTATTTTATTTTTTTGGTATCTTACAGATATAGTTGTACCACTATTGATTATTTTTTTCAAAAACATCTCAGAAATTGGATCTTCTAGATATTTTTGGATTTTCCTTTTCAATGATCGAACACCATATTTGGAGTTATAACCCTTATTTGCTAAAAACTTCTTTGCTGTTTTGTAAATTTTTATTTTTATTCCATGTTTTCCAAGGTTCAACACTAGATCCTTTAATTGAATATCAATAATTTTAAATACATCCTCTAAGACCAATGAATCAAAAATTATTGATTCATCTATTCTGTTAATTAATTCAGGAGAAAATATTTCTTCAACTTCTTTTTTAATTATTTGTTTAATCTCATTTTTTTTATCTTGTTCTACTAAATCTCCAAATCCATATTCATTATTTTCTAATTTCTTAGTGCCTATATTTGAAGTCATAATAATAATTGTGTTTTTAAAATCTATTTTCCTTCCGAGGCCATCCGTTAGAACACCTTCATCGAAGACTTGAAGTAATATGTTATAGATTGATTCGTGCCCTTTTTCAATTTCATCTAATAAAATTAATGAATGTGGACATTTTCTCACTTTTTCTGTGAGTTCTCCGCCCTCTTCATACCCAACATAACCTGGTGGAGCACCAATTAATCTTGATAGTGAAAATTGCTCTTTATACTCTGACATATCGATTTTCACAAGTGAATGCTTGTGTGGGAATAAATGTTTTGCAAGAGTTTTAGCCAATTCTGTTTTACCTACACCTGTGGGTCCTAAGAAAAGGAATATCCCATTAGGCTTATTTGGGTTGCTCAAACCAACTCTTGATCTTCTTATTGCTTTGGAAAGAGTGATTATTGCTTTGTCTTGGCCAATTATATATTTCTCTAAATCTGATTCTAAGTTGATGAGATTATTATTTTCAGATTCAGATATTTTTGATAAAGGTATTCCTGTAATTGAAGATACTACATCTGCAACGTCATTTGCTGTTATTTCAGTGATTACTCTTTTTTCATCTTCATTCCATTTTTTTTGAGCTTTTTTTAATTTAGTTAATATTTTTTTTTCATTATCTCTTAAGATAGCAGCTTCTTCAAATTGCTGGTTATTGACTTTTAAATCTTTCTGTTCTCTTATTTTCGTTAATTTATTTTCAATTGTGATAATACCTTTAGGAACTTTATAGTTATACATATGAGCTCTTGCACCTGACTCATCGAGGACATCAATTGCTTTATCAGGCAGGAACATATCTGAAATATATCTATCTGAAAGATATACACATGCGTTTAAAGCCTCTTTGGAGTATTTAACAAAATGATATTCCTCATACTTAGTTTTAAGACCATTTAAGATTTTTATTGATTCCTTTAAAGTTGGTGGGTTAATAATAATTTTTTGAAATCTACGGTCTAGTGCACCATCTTTCTCGATAACTTTCTTATATTCATCTAAGGTAGTTGCACCTATGCAATTGATATCACCCCTTGCTAAAGATGGTTTGAACATATTTGAAGCATCTAAAGAACCTCCTGCCCCTCCTGCTCCAACGATTGTATGTAATTCATCAATGAAAACAATGACATTTTTACTATTCTCAAGCTCTCGCATTAAACTTTTTAGTCTCTCCTCGAATTGTCCCCTATATTTGGTTCCAGCAACTATGGAAGCAATATCTAAAGATAAAATTCTTTGATTATGGAGCACTCTAGGTAATGTTTTGTGAATAATTCTTTGCGCTAGACCTTCAATGATTGCTGTCTTTCCAACTCCTGGCTCACCAATTAATACTGGATTATTCTTTTTCCTTCTAGTAAGAATTTGAACTAATCTCTCGATCTCAATTTCTCGACCCAGGACTGGGTCAAGTTTACCATTATTAGCTAAAAGGGTCAGATCTCTAGAAAAATGGTTTAGAGTTGGAGTTTTTGAGCTGTCTAACATTTGACCTGATAAAAGATCATTATTATCACCATCAATTGTAGTATTATTATTTGTACACACCAAATCTTTTACTGTCTCGTAATCGAATGATAATGATCTTAATATTTCAATGGCAATGCCATCTGACTCTGCTAAAATTGCCAGTAATAGGTGTTCATCATCTGCGCACGAGGCGTTTAGTTTCATTGATTCTTTAAAAGAATTTCTTAAAATTCGTTCGGCTCTTCTTGTTAATGGAAGATGCCCTAACGTCATTGAGCCACCAGAAGTTTTGATTAGATCTTCGATGCTAGCTATAACTTTATTCGAATTTAAATCATATATTTCGAATATTTTTTGAGATATACCTGTTCCGCTTTTAATAAGACCAAGTAATAAATGCTCTGAGCCAACGTAGCTATGTCCTAATCTGATGGCTTCTTCTTTTGAAATCTTTATTATTGATTGTATTCTTTTTGAAAAGTTTTCTTTCATAATCTATTTTAATATACCATTCTCTAGTTTGAATTTTTTTCCAGCAACACCTGCAAACTCAGGATTATGTGTTGTGAGCACAATTGACTGGTTGTAATCTTTGTTAATTTTAATTAAAAGTTCAATAAGTTTATCTGCATTTTCTTTATCAAGATTTCCAGTGGGCTCATCTGCAAAAAGTATTTTAGGTTTATTAATAATACCTCTTATTAGTGCGACTCTTGATCTTTCACCTCCACTTAATTGACTGGGGTATGAATTAATTTTGTTCATCAAGGATAGATCTAGAAATAGATCTTTAGCATAATTCACTTTATTCTGACCTCCCTTAATCCATGTTGGTATTAAAACATTTTCTAAGGCCGTGAATTCAGGTAAAAGAAAATGAAATTGAAAAACAAATCCAATTTCTTCGTTTCTAATTTTAGATAGATTTTGATTACTATAATTATCAATTTTTTCACCTTTAAAAATTAAATCACCCGAGTCTGGCTTATCTAAAGTACCAAGAATATTTAATGCTGTAGACTTACCGCACCCAGAATCCCCCATAATTGAAATAATCTCTTTTTCCTTTAAATTAAAATTAAAGCCTTTTAGAACATCTAATTTTTCATCACCATTCAAAAATGATTTGTGTATATTTTTTGCTTTTAAAATTATTTGTTCCATTTTAATGCCTTAATAATATTTAATCTTGAAATATTAATTCCTGTTAAAAAAGATGCTAAAAATATAAATGTAAACGATAAAATGATAATTATTAAAACGTCATATAATGAAATAATCATAGGAAGTGCTTCTACAAAATAGATTTGAGATGGAATTTTAATTATAGAAAAATTGTTTTGTATCAAGATAACTAGTAAGCCAAAAATTATTCCATAGCATGCGCCTTTTATGGATTTTTTTAACCCATAATTTATGACTATTTTTATAATTGACTCATTAGAAACACCCATAACCTTCAGAATGCCTAAGTCTTTAATTTTTTGATATGAAACTAGTGTCAAATATGAAGCTAAATGAAAACCTGAAACTAAAAATATCAAACTTAATATTAATATTGTTGCAATTCGCTCTATTCTCATAGCATCTACTAATGACCTGTTTAAATCTTTCCAAGAAAATATTTCTATTTCTTCGCTAAGATTTTTTTTAATATTCTTTTTAAAAGAATCTGAAAAAACTTCTTTGCTTAATCTTATATCAACGCCGTCGATGTTTTGTTTTCTTTTAAAAAGATTTTTACCATCTTTCAAAGTCATAAAAATAAAGCGGTCATCATAATCAAGAACTTTCGTAGAAAAAAGACCACTTATAACAAATTCTTCTTTGTGTGGAGGCCCAATACCAAAAGTTTGATCTATAGGGCTGTATAGGATCAATTTATCTCCAATATTTTTTTCAAGTCTAATCGCTAAATCAGTTCCAATGATGACGTTATTTTTTTTTATTTGCAATCCATTGATATTTAGTTCATAAAATTGATCAATTAAATTTTCATCAACTGCTTTTAAGGTAACTACTTTTTTATCAGAACGAGTTTCAACAACACCTCTCCTCTCCATGAATGGCATAACATCTTTTACACCTTCTATTTTTCTGATTTGGGATAACTCGTTTAAGCCATAAATACGATAATCTCCATCAAAACCAATTAACTTTTCATGAACCAAAACTTCAAAACCATTCATTACCGATATAGAAATGACCATTGCAAAGCAACCTAAACTCATACCAAGTAATGATAAAATATTTGAATATCTATTTTGATTTCTTTTGTTAATATGAAATCTTTCGGATATAATATTTTCCCAATTCATTCGTATTTTAAAGTTGGAGCTATTTTTATTTTTTTTAAATACTTTAATGGTATTAAAGAAAATATGAGCGATATAAAAAAGACTATCAGAGCTATAGATAAAAAAGTTACAAGATCAAATACAAGTGGAACTTTATCCATAAAATAAATATCAGAAGGTATTCTAAGGATGTTTATTTTTTTCTCTAAAATTATTAAAAAGGCAGAAAAAAAGCCTCCAATTGTTGCTCCAAATAGACCAATTATACCACCTTGAAGCATGAATATAAACTTTAAATCGTTTATTCGAATACCCTGAGATAATAAAATTGCTATTTGACCTTTTTTTTCTTGAATAATCATATTCAAAGAAGCTATTAAATTAACAAGTCCTACAACCGTTATTAATCCAAACATTATATAGGCAGGCCACTTTTGTAATTTAATCCATTCAAATAAAAGTGAGTGTCTACTTTTCCAATCTTCATAGATCAAAGGATATGCAATATTTTGAATTAAGTTTTTTTCTATCTTATTTTTTAAAATTATCCCAGAGACTAGATCTTGATCTAAGTTAAATATATTCTGAGCTGTTATAAGATTGGTGTATGTCATCGATTTATCAAAATCCTGTAATCCTGAATAAAAAATATCTTTAATCATAAGAGGCTTGATTATTGATTCA
>MDTB01239835.1_pt1 | contig 14894 bp, 14 predicted proteins | sample 811161 | NCBI WGS metagenome assembly MDTB01 (sample SAMN05326650, study PRJNA326480) | marine metagenome | isolation source: seawater | place: Mediterranean Sea | collected 2009
ATCAGATCCAATCCACAAAGCTACCATAATACCAAGGGGAAGAGCATTAGGTATGGTTATGAGATTACCCGAAAGAGATCAATTATCTGTGACTAGAGAAAAAATGCACGCCGACATAGCTGTGGCAATGGGAGGAAGAATAGCTGAGGAAATTATTTTCGGACATGATAAAGTAACGTCAGGAGCTTCATCTGATATTGATATGGTAACTAAAATGGCAAAAAATATGGTAACAAAATATGGTATGAGCGAGGAATTAGGAACTATAGCTTATGGTGAAAATGAAGAAGAAGTTTTTTTAGGAAGATCTGTTACGAAACAGCAAAATATGTCAGAGGAAACTGCTAAAAAAATTGATGCAGAGGTAAAAAAAATAGTTGATAAGGGTTATGAAAGAGCAAGAAAAGTCCTGACAGAAAAAATAGAAGATCTTCATAAAATTTCTAAAGCGCTATTAATTTATGAAACATTATCAGGAGATGAAATAAGAGATTTAATATTAAAAAATATTAAGCCAACAAGATCTTTTAAAGAAGAAGAAAATGATGATGGTAAATCATCAGCATTAGGATCGCTAGGACTAAATCCAAAGCCCGCAGTTTAAACATGGTAAAATATTACACTCGAGCGTGTAATTTTTATTATGGAAATCAAGCAAAAAAATTAGTTAAAATAAAAAAAGCTCTTCCACTTTGTGGCAATACTTTTATAGCTTTTGACAAGATAGAAATAATTAAAAGAGAAAATAATAAAATCAAAAGTGAAGTAATTGGGATTAACCAAATAAAAAATTTAAATCACAGTTTTAAAAAAAAAATTAATTATGATCTGAAAAAAATAACTTCTAAAAGAAAGAATTTTGTTAAAAATATTAATTTTTCTTCTCCAATTATAATGGGTATCTTGAATTTAACTCCAGATAGTTTTTCCGATGGGGGAAAATTTAATAGTAAAAATAAATCTTTTAAACACATATATGAAATGATTAAATCCGGAGCAAAAATAATTGACGTTGGAGGGGAGTCAACTAGACCAGGATCTAAAACCATTGATCCAAATATTGAGTGGAATAGAGTTAGACATGTTATAGTAAATTTTAAGAAGAAGTTTAAAAAAACCTGTTTATCTATAGACACTAGAAAATCCGAGGTAATGGTTAAAAGTATTAATAATGGAGTTGATATTATAAATGATGTATCAGGATTCAATCACGATAAAAAATCGTTACCAAAATTAAATAAATATAAAATTTCTAAAATTTTACACCACATGCAAGGGACACCTGCAACAATGCAAAAAAAACCAAAATATAAAAATGTTTTATTAGATATATATGATTTTTTCGAAGAAAATATAAATAAGTTTGATACTCATAAAATCATAATTGATCCAGGTATTGGTTTTGGTAAAACTTTGAAACATAATTTGACTTTAATTTCGAAAATATCTCTGTTTCATAGTCTTGGATTGCCTATTTTAGTTGGCACTTCAAGGAAAAGATTTATAAGTCAAATATCTGGTGTTTATGATAGTAAAGATAGGACAGGTGGAACTTTGGCTTCAGTTTTATTCTTATTATCTCAGGGCGTTCAAATATTTAGAGTGCATAATGTCAAAGAAGTTAAACAAGGAATTTTAGTATTTAAAAAAATATTATTAAATTAATGAAAAATAAGTATTTCGGTACAGATGGTATAAGAGGAACAGTAAATCAAGGAAATATCACAGGAGAAAAATTTTTTAAATTTGGATTGGCCTCTGGAACATATTTTAAAAATCAAAAAAAAAATAAACAAATAGCTATAATTGCAAAAGATACTAGGTTATCTGGATATACTTTAGAGCCTGCCCTAGTTTCAGGGCTAGTGTCGGGCGGGATGCATGTTTTTACTTTTGGCCCGCTGCCAACAAACGGGCTGGCTATGTTGACCAAGAATATGAATGCAAATATGGGTATAATGATTACAGCCTCACATAATCCGTACTATGATAATGGACTAAAATTATTTGGTCCTGACGGATTAAAATTATCGGATAAAATTGAAAAAAAAATTGAAAAATTAATAGACGCAAAAAATACAAATCAACTTACAAATCCAAAACTATTAGGCAGAGTTAAACGTTTAGAGGACGGAAATGAAAGATATATTAATATTTTAAAAAGTAATTTCCCAAAAAATTTTAATCTCAAAGGAATTAAAATCGTTTTAGATTGCGCTAATGGAGCATGCTATAAGGCTGCTCCTAAGTTATTAAAAAACCTTGGTGCAAAAGTTTACTCTATCGGAGTAAAGCCGAATGGCCTAAATATTAACGATAAATGTGGATCTACCTATCCTTCCAAAATTAAATCAGCAGTGAAAAAATTCAAAGCTCACGTAGGCATATCTTTTGATGGAGATGCAGATAGAATTATTATGTGTGATGAAAAAGGTAAAATAATTGATGGTGATCAAATAATTGCAATGTTAGCAAAAAGGTGGAAAAGAAAAAAAATTCTAAAAGGTGGAGTAATTGGCACACTTATGTCTAATTTTGAATTAGAAAGATTTTTAAAGAATGAAAAAATTAAATTTTTAAGATCAAATGTTGGTGATAGATATGTTAAAGAAAAAATGAAAAAAATGAATTTTAATCTTGGCGGTGAGCAATCTGGACATATCATTTTAGGAAAATTTGCAACCACTGGTGATGGCTTGCTTGTGGCTTTAGAGGTCTTGTTTTCTCTAAGAAAACAAAAAAAAGCTAGCAAATTATTAAACGTTTTTAAACCTATGCCTCAAATTTTAGAAAATGTAGTTGTTAAAAACAAAGAAGTATTAAATAATTCTCATTGCAAGTCAGCTATTAAAAAAGCTAACTTAATTATGGGAAAAAAAGGTAGGATCCTTGTCAGAAAATCAGGCACAGAACCAAAAATTAGAATCATGGCCGAGTCTTACGATAAAAACTTAATCTTAAAATGTATTAAAATAATTAAAAGTTCTATTAAATAACTTGAAACCAAAATCTAAAGTTTTAATAATTGCGGGATCAGACTCTTCTGGTGGAGCTGGAATACAAGCAGATATAAAAACAATTACTTCTTTAGGAGGATATGCTATGACAGCGGTAACAGCTATTACTTCACAAAACACCAATGGTGTAAAATCGATTATTCCTATAAATCCTAAAAACATCGAGCAACAAATTTTGTATACATGCGAGGATATTAAGCCAGATGCAGTCAAAATTGGAATGCTTCACTCCTCTAGAGTAATTTTATCAGTCATAAAAGCATTAAAAAAAATAAAAACAAAAAAAATTGTCTTAGATCCCGTGATGATTGCAAAAGGTGGAGCTCAATTGATAAACAAGTCAGCAATAAAAAATCTTAAAGAATTATTAATAAAAAAAGTTTTATTAATAACACCGAATATACCTGAAGCTGAAATTTTAACTAATCATAAAATAAATACAACAAACGATATGATAAATGCAGCAAAAATTTTATTGAATTTAGGAGCAAAAAATATTCTATTAAAAGGTGGACATAAAAACTCAAAGTTTATTGAAGATCTTTATATAAATAAAAAAGAAATTAAATTTTTTAGAAATAAAAAAATTTATACGAAAAATACTCATGGAACTGGTTGTACTTTATCAAGCGCTATTTCAACATTTTTATCATGTGGAAAACCTTTAAAGAAATCTTGTGAGTTAGGAATTAAATATGTAAACCTAGCAATAAAATCTAATCCAAATTATGGGAAAGGAAATGGTCCAATTAATCATTTAAATTCAATAATTTTAAATAAAAAATTTTTATAATGAAAAATGTAGTAGTCGTAGGTTCACAATGGGGAGACGAAGGTAAAGGTAAGATAGTAGATTGGTTATCTAACGAGGCTGACGTAGTTGTTCGCTTTCAAGGTGGACATAACGCGGGACATACTCTTGTAATAGATAAAAAAGTTTTTAAACTCAGACTATTACCGTCGGGAATAGTAAGGAATGGAAAAATTTCTGTACTTGGAAACGGTGTAGTTATAGACCCTTGGGCACTTCTAAGTGAGATTGAAGAAATCAAAAAAAAAGGAATTAACGTTACACCTAAAAATTTTATGATTTCAGAGTCAGCTTCTCTGATACTACCATTTCATCAGGAAATGGATGAAATTAGAGAAGATGCTGCAGGCAAAGGAAAAATTGGTACCACTAGGAGAGGTATAGGACCATGTTATGAGGACAAAGTTGGAAGAAGGTCAATAAGGGTAATGGATTTAAGATCTGAGAGCAACCTGGACAAAAGATTAGAAAATGTATTGTTGCACCATAATGCAATTAGAAAAGGACTAAAGAAAAAATTGTTTAAAAAAGATGATCTAAAAAAAAAATTATTAAAGATAGCCCCACAAATCCTAAAATTTGCCCAACCAATATGGTTAAATCTTGATAAATTCAAATTAGAGAGAAAAAAAATATTGTTTGAGGGGGCCCAAGGCATACTTTTAGATGTTGATCATGGAACATATCCATATGTCACTTCATCGAATACAGTTCCAGCAATGGCTGCTACGGGATCGGGATCAGCGCCAAATAAAATAGGTTATATTTTAGGAATAACAAAAGCTTATACCACCCGAGTAGGAAGTGGGCCATTCCCAACAGAATTAAAAAATAAGATTGGAGAAAGTTTAGGAAAAAGAGGGAAGGAATTTGGAACTGTCACAGCTAGAAAAAGAAGATGTGGGTGGTTTGATGGAGTTCTTGTTAGACAAACTATTAAAATTTCTGGCATAAACGGAATAGCCTTAACCAAGCTAGATGTTTTAGATGAATTAGATGAAATAAAAATGTGTATCCAATATGAATTAAATGGAAAAAAAATAGATTATTTACCTGCTGCTTCAGAAGATCAATTTAATATTAAACCAATATATAAAACATTTGTAGGTTGGAAAACTAAAACTCAAGGTATAAGAAATATGAATGATTTACCAGATAATGCAAAAAAATATATATTTGCATTAGAAGATTTTATCGGCGCTAAAATCTCAAGCATTTCAACAAGTCCAGAGCGAGATGATACTATTTTGATTGAAGATCCATTTAAAAACTAAATATTATTTTGCTGGCAATAAGTTTTTAGACTTAGATGCATTTATCATTGATTTTTGCAACTTTTCGAAAGCTTTTGTTTCAATTTGTCTAATTCTTTCTCTGCTTATTTTATACTTTTTACTTAGCTTTTCCAATGTGATAGGATTTTCAGATAGCCTTCTAGCATTAATAATTTCTTTTTCTCTATCATTCAAAATCTTCATTGCACTTACTAAAAGTTCCTTTTTATCGTCATATTCTTGCTTTTGTGAAAAAATTAATTCCTGATCCAGCGTGTCATCAACTAACCAATCTTGCCATTCATCTGTTTCTCCATTTTTGATAGGATCATTCAAAGATTTTTCTTGACCCATCATTCTTCTGTTCATATTAATCACCTCGTTAGAATCAACATCTAATCTTTTTGATATTTCTTTTACTTGGTCTTCCTTTAAATCCCCTTCTTGATTTGGAGCTATTTGATTTTTTAACTTTTTAAGATTAAAAAAAAGTTTTTTTTGTGCAGTGGTTGTGCCCATTTTTACTAAACTCCATGATCTCAATACATACTCCTGAATCGCAGCTTTAATCCACCACATTGCATAAGTCGCTAGTCTAAAACCTTTATCTGGATCAAATTTTTTAACTGCTTGCATTAAACCTATGTTTCCCTCAGATATAAGCTCGTTTACCGGAAGCCCATAACCTCTATAACCCATTGCAATTTTTGCAACCAATCTCAGGTGGCTTGTAACTAACTTATGTGCAGATTGTAAATTTCCATTTTCTTTCCAATTTTTTGCTAACATATATTCCTCCTCTGCATCTAACATCGGAAACTTTTTAATTTGTGCTAGATATACAGAGAGCCCGCCGACTGATGGTGTCGGAAAATTTGATATCTGATTACTTTTGCTCATTAAGTTAGATTTATATATTAAATTTTAATTTTCAACTACTTAGATTGTTTAGAAAATCCAACATTTTTTGGAAATCACTGGGTAAATTAGTTTTAAAACTCAAACTCTTATTATTGATAGGATGCTCAAATTCAAGTGTTTGAGCGTGTAATGCTTGACCATTTATCGAATTAAGTTTTTTTATGAAATCCTCACAAACTTTTTTGTACTTTTGGTTTTTTTTTCCGTATTGCTTATCACCCAATATAGAGGTGCCCTTATATTTTAAGTGAACTCGTATTTGATGTGTACGTCCAGTCTCTAATTCACATTCTAGTAAACTTATTTTTGGAATATTTTTAATATTGAAAACTTTCATTGTTGTATAGTTCGTAATTGCTTTTTTTCCCGAGATTTCACTAGCAGTCATCAATTTTCTATTTTTTTTATTCCTTGAGATTAAAGTTTCTATTTTTCCATTTAAAGGACGAATAATTCCCCAAATTAGACATTGGTACTTTCTTTTTATTGTATGTTCACTAAATTGCCTTCCTAAATTCGCATGAGAAAAATTATTTTTAGCTATGATAAGCAAACCACTAGTATCTTTATCTATACGATGAACTATACCAGGTCTTAAATCACCACTTATATTAGAGAGATTATTTTTATATTTGTACATTAATCCATTCACTAATGTATTTTCATAATTTCCGGCACCAGGATGTACCACCATTCCTTTGGGTTTATTAATTAAGAGAATATCTTTATCCTCATAGACAATATCTAATTTAATTTTTTTAGGCTTAACTCTATCATCGCTTTTTTGAATAAGTTCAAAAACCACTTTATCCAACTTTTTTAACCTTGTAGATGGTGAAGTTATTGAAATTCCATTTATCTTGAGATGTTTAGCTTCAATAAGTTTTTTGATGTATGAGCGAGTGAAGTTATTTAAGTTTTTTGATAAAAAGATATCTACTCTTTTTCCTGAACTACTATCATCAATTAAAAATTTGATTGAGTTATTCATAAATTAATCTAAAATAATATTATTGCGCCGGTAGCTTCAACTGGATAGAGCGCCGGATTTCGGCTCCGGAGGTTATGGGTTCGACTCCTATCCGGCGCACCATATTTCATAAAATCCAATCTTTAAATCTATCTTTGTTTCTCAAAATATATTCAGGGAAACTTTCATCTAAATTGATTTTCTCGTACTTAATATTTCTACCAAAGAGGTCAACACCTTTGAATATTTTTTCCTCAATCTTATTTATATTAGTAAACTCTGGCAAATTATATTCTTGATGCGAATAGGCGTTGATTTTTTGTCTGATGGAACTTGGATTTTTTAAAAAACTAAAATGCCATCCTCCATTATTTATAAGTTGAGGTTGTTTATCGCTAAAAATTTTCCAGAAAGGTTGTTTTTTTGTTTTTAAATTTCTCAACCATTGAGGTGATTTTAAATATTTTTTTTGACAAATTTTCGTTCCTGGCCAAAATTTATCAGTAGTATTCAATAAGTTCATTTTCGATTGAAAATTTTTTTGCAAAAAACAAGCATATTTATTTTCTATATTAAATTCTTTAATTTTGTTTGGATTAGGTATTTCATCTATATCTGATATCATTATTAAATCCTCAGGATTAAAATTCTTAATTTCCCTTTCAAGCGCATTTCTTTGAAATTGATCTCTAGTATGATTTTCATGCCAATTTTTTTTTAGAGGTTTTACTTTCACCGGAATATCATCAACTACTAAATAATTTATTTTTTCTCTAAATTCTGAAAATTTATTTATGTCAAATTTAAGTTTTTTTTTGTTACCTGCATGATCTCTCGTTGCCTCGCAGATAACAAATTTATTAACAATTTTATTCAAAGTATTTAACCGGATTTCTAGAACTAAATCCTCATCAAAATACATAAAACAATCAATTATTCTCATTTTGTTTATTCGCCCATGTTTATAAGGGTTCCTCTATTTTTAGCCCCTGAGTAGGAAAAATAAAAAATTATTACTCCAAAAATGAAATATAATATTGAAATAAAAATAGATTTTAAAATATTAAAATAATTTACAGTTTCGGTCATCAATATATTTCTCATCTCTTCAAAGATGTGCACTAAAGGCAAACCTTTAGCTATAATTTGCAGTAAATTAGGCAGTATTTCTATAGGATAATAAATGCATCCTAATGGAGCTAAAAAGAACAAACTTGCCCATGCTACATTCTCAAATGAAGGGCCAAATCTAAGTAATCCAGAACTAACAAGAAGACCTAAAGTTATTCCAAATAAATAGAGGGCAATCAATAAAAATAATAGAGGCAAACCGAGCTTAAAAACTGATACTCCAAATAAAGGTATTGCTATTAAAACTGCGGGAACTAAACCAATTAAAGTTCTTACGATTGCTGTTAAAGTTAAAGCTGTAATAATTTCACTAATTTTTATAGGAGCGATGAATAGATTGGTAAAATTTCTACTCCAAATTTCCTCTAAAAACATCATATTAAAACTAATACTAGCCCTAAATAAAAAATCGTACAAAATTGCTGCAGTAAGAATTATTCCAACAGTATTATTATAATAAGCAGAGCTAAGAGTAAAAAATTTAGAAATAAAACCCCATAAAAAAATTTGGACTGTTGGCCAATATATCAAATCAATTATTCTGGGAAAAGAATTCATTATTAAATACAAATGCCTTAGGCCTAAAGCATATATTTTATTAAGATTCATTTTTACTCCTAGCTAATTTTAAAAAAGTTTCTTCTAAGTTATTTCTTCCATGTTTTTCAATCAGCTCTTTACATGTGCCACCATCTATAACCTTTCCTTGTTTCATCATGATTATTTTATCGCATAATCTTTCAACTTCACTCATATTATGAGAAGCTAATAATATTGTAACTTTATTTTTTTCTTTATATTCTTGAATATAGCTTCGAATAAAATCGCCTATATCTGGATCTAAACTAGCAGTCGGTTCATCTAAAAGTAGTATTTCTGGTTTATTTATTAAAGATTTCGCTAAAGAAACTCTATTTTTTTGCCCAGAAGAAAGTTCGCCAGTTTTTCTATTAAAAAATTTTTTTATATCAAGTTCTGTTGAAATTTCATGAATTCTATAATCTAAATTATCAATACCATACAATCTTCCATAAATTTCCAGATTTTGTTTTACTGTTAGTCTTTTTGGCAGTTCTACGTAGGGTGAGGCGAAATTAAACCTTTTCAAAATCTGGTCTCGACTAAAATTTTCTAAATTTTTATTTTCTATAATAATTTCACCTTTAGTTGGAGACACTAGGCCAAGCATCATACCTATAGTTGTAGTTTTACCACAACCATTTGGTCCTAATAATCCTAAAGTCTTATTTTTTTGTAACTCAAAATTTATATTATTCACTGCTAAAAATTTATTATAAATTTTTGTTAAATTTTTTATTTGGATAAACATTATTTGGAAGCTCTTTTTAATCTATCATTTATAGCAATACCAGGGCCTTGCTTTGGTATTTTTGCCACAAATATTCTTTTAAAACCATTTTCTTTTATTTTCCTCATAGTTATATATAAATTAGAGGCTGCTTCTTTTAAATTTCCTTTTTTACTCAAGTTGAAGTAATTATCTTTATTTTCATATTTTCTTCCAAAAACTATTAATGCGTCTTTTAAATTTTTTGGTTTTTTACCAATTATAACTGGAATTCCTGGTGAGTAATGTCTTTTCATCATGCCGGGAGCTTTTAATTTAACATTCTTTGATGATGTAGAAACCTTTTTAACTATTTTTTTTATCTCCGGGAGACCAATAATTCCTGGTCTTAACAAATTTGGTGTCTTAGACAAATCAATTACAGTAGACTCAATTCCTATTTTAGATCTCCCGCCGTTTACAATAATTTTTAATTTATTTTTAAATTCATTGTAAACATCTATTGCATTTACTGGACTTAATCTTGAAGAAATATTGGCACTTGGCATTGCTAGAGGAAAATTTAAATTGCGTAAAATCGACCTTACTACCTTATGACTAGGAAATCTAACTGCTACAGTATCTAAATTAGCAGCAGCATGTGATTCTATTTTAGAGGTTCTTTTTTTTTTTAAAACAAAAGTTAAAGGGCCAGGACAAAATTTTTTATATAACTTATAGAAATCTTTATTTAAAACCACATCGTTACTCGCTCTTTTGAAATTATAATAATGTAATATTAAAGGATTTTTTTTAGGTCTTTTTTTAAGCAAAAAAATTTTTTTTAAAGCTTTTTTTGAATATGCGTTCCCTGCTAAACCGTACACAGTTTCTGTGGGCAATCCTACCAATTCAGCATCTTTAAGTATTTTAACAGTTTTTTGAAGCACTCTTTTGTTAAAAGAATATATATTTGAATAGATGTTTTTCATAATGTAATAATTATTAATTTTATGAAATTCGAAAATATTCCAGCTGATATCAAAAGTAAATCATTAAAAGATACCAAAGATGAGATTAATGAGATATTAGCAAAACTTGAGAATAAAAATTTGGAAATAGATGCAATGGAAGTAGATTATAAGAGGTTACTTTATTTGAATAAACACATTGAGAATTTATTTAAAAAAAGATCAAAAAATATATCGGAAAGTAAAAAAATTAATATTGATGATGAAAATAAAACTCAATAATAATGCAAAAAAAATTGATAAATTTTTAATTAATTTCTTAAAGAAACAAAAAAAATCTTTATTAGTTACTCCTATGAAATACGGGGTAATTTCTGGTGGAAAGAAAATCAGATCAACAATTATTTTCGATACAGGAAGACTTTTTAATATTAAAAAAAAAAAACTTTTAAGTATTTGTGCTGCAGTTGAATGTATACATTCTTATTCTCTGATACATGATGATCTTCCATGCATGGATAACGACTCTATAAGAAGAGGTAAGCCTGCAACTCATAAAAAATTTGGAGAAGCAACAGCTGTGCTAGCAGGCAATTCTTTATTAACCCTTGCTTTTGAAATTATTTCCCAAGAAAATAATTATTTAACACTGAAACAAAAAAATGAAATTATTAGCTTACTAGCAAACTTTTCTGGACATACAGGTATAGCTGGAGGGCAAGAGCTTGACTTAAAGTTTGAAAATAAAAATAAAAAAATTAATCAAATAATAGACATGCAAAGAAAGAAAACAGGCAAACTTTTTAATTTTTGTTTGAGATCTATTGGAATTGTAGCGAATAAAAGCAAAAAAGAGAAAATATTTTTAGGTAAATTAGGTGAGGAAATTGGCTTATTATTTCAGTTAGCAGATGACTTTTTAGATATAAAAGGTTCAAAAAAGATAGTTGGTAAATCTATAAAAAAAGATAAAAAAAAAGGTAAATCTACTCTAATAAATTTAATGGGTTATAAAAAATCTGTCATGTATGCTGATAAATTGAGTAAAAAAATATTGATAAAATTAAAAAAACATGGAAGAAATGCTAAAGACTTAATAGATACAATTGAATTTATACAGAAAAGAACCTTTTAATGACAAAAATTATCAATCAAATAAATTTTCCCTCTGATCTTAGAAAGTTTAATAAAGAAAAGCTGAAACAAATATCTGATGAGTTACGAGAAGAGTTAATCGACGTGGTCTCAGAAACTGGAGGACATTTAGGAGCCGGGTTAGGTGTTGTTGAATTGACAGTAGCTTTGCATTATGTATTTGATACCCCTAAAGATAAGCTTGTTTGGGACGTTAGTCATCAGTGCTACCCTCATAAAATTATAACTGGAAGAAGAGATAGAATAAAGACTCTGAGAAAAGGAGGTGGTTTATCAGGTTTTACTAAAAGAACAGAAAGTGAGTATGATCCATTTGGAGCAGCACATAGTTCAACCTCCATTTCTGCTACTCTTGGAATGGCTGTAGCAAAAAAATTATCTAACAATAAAAATAATGTAATTGCAGTGATAGGAGATGGTGCGATGAGCGCAGGTATGGCTTATGAAGCAATGAACAATGCTGGTGTTTTAAAATCAAACCTATTAGTCATTTTAAATGATAATGATATGTCGATTTCTAGACCTGTAGGTGCAATGAGCAATTATTTAGCTAAACTTTTATCCGGTAAATTATATTTTAGTTTTAGGGAAACACTTAAGATGGTTATTTCTGCTTTTTCAAAAAGATTTAGTCAAAAAGCTGGTAAAGCAGAGGATCTTTTAAGAAATATTGTTACTGGTGGAACTTTATTTAGTGAATTGGGTTTTTATTATGTAGGACCAATTGATGGACATGATGTAGAAAATTTAGTTAAAATTCTTGAAAATGTTAAAAATTCAAATCATAAGGGTCCGGTATTAATTCACGTAAGAACTCAAAAAGGGAAAGGCTATAAACCTGCTGAAGCCTCAGGAGATAAGTATCATGGAGTTTCAAAGTTTAATATATCGACAGGAGAACAATCAAAATCTAAATCAAATACACTTTCATACACTAAAGTTTTTGCTGAAACATTAATAAAACATGCTGAACAAGATACAAAAATAATTGGTATTACTGGTGCTATGCCTTCTGGAACAGGATTAAATTTATTTGAAAAAAAATTTCCGGACAGAACTTTCGATGTTGGTATAGCTGAACAACACGCAGTAACCTTTGCAGCAGGTTTAGCAACTGAGGGTTATAAACCTTATGCAGCTATATATTCTACTTTTTTACAAAGAGCTTATGATCAAGTAGTTCATGATGTTGCTTTACAATCATTACCAGTAAGATTTGCAATCGATAGAGCTGGGCTAGTTGGTGCAGACGGGCCGACTCATGCAGGCTCCTTTGACATAACATATTTGTCTACGCTACCTAATTTTGTTGTGATGGCTGCTAGCGATGAGTCAGAATTAGTTAAAATGATTAATACTTCAGTAAATATTAACGATAAACCTTCTGCTTTTAGATATCCTAGAGGAAATGGCGTTGGAATAGAATTGCCATCAATAAAAGAAGTTCTAGAAATTGGTAAGGGTAGAGTTATCAGAGAAGGAAAAAAAGTAGCATTAATTAATTTTGGAACAAGACTGACGGAGTGTAAAAAAGCGTCAGAGGAACTATCTTTAAAAGGTATTACTTGCTCTATCATCGATGCTAGATTTGCAAAGCCCTTAGATGAAAAACTAATAATGGAGACCGCAACAAATCATGAAGTTTTAATAACTATTGAAGAAGGTTCTATTGGAGGTTTTGGCTCACATGTAATGCAGCTGTTATCTGACAGAGGTGTATTTGACAAAGGGTTGAAATTTAGATCAATGATTTTACCAGATATATTTATTGATCAAGATACACCTGACAGAATGTACGAGAAAGCTAATTTAGATTATAAATCCATAATTAACAAAGTTGAAGAGACCTTAAATTCAAATATAATTTTAGCTAAAAATAAAAATAAAGTTTCTAACTAACTGCACTGAGCTCTGTTCATTAAATAATGATCTAACAGAACACAATTTATCATTGCTTCGCCTATAGGGACAGCTCTTATACCAACGCAAGGATCATGTCTTCCTTTAACCGAAATTTTTGTACTCTTTCCTTTTTTATCAATTGTGCTTCGGCTAGTTAAAATTGAGGAAGTTGGTTTTACTGCAAATGATGCCACTATATTTTGACCAGATGAAATACCACCCAATATTCCACCTGCCTGATTAGATCTAAATTTTACTTTTCCAGATTTTTTTATCATTTCATCTGAATTTTCTTCACCACTCAAAAACGCTGCATTCATCCCTGCTCCAATATTTACTCCTTTAACTGCATTAATACTCATCAACGCTGCAGCGATATCAGTATCTAATTTAGAATAAATAGGAGCCCCTAAACCAACGGGAACTCCAGTTGCTCTTAATTCTATTATTGCTCCACAAGACGAGCCTGCTTTTCTCACTGCTAAAAGGTATTTCTCCCAAAGTTTAACAGATTTCTTATCAGGACAAAAAAACGGATTTTTTCTTATATCACTATTATTCCAATTTGATTTATCACAAGACATAAGTCCTAGTTGGGTGACTGCCCCAACCACGTTAAAATTTGAACCAATCATTTTTTTTAATACTATTTTTGCAACAGCTCCAGCCGCTACTCTGCAAGCAGTTTCTCTAGCAGATTGTCTTCCGCCTCCTCTAAAATCTCTAATTCCGTATTTTTTAAAATATGTATAGTCAGCATGACCAGGTCTGAACTTATTTTTTATTGTTTCATAATCTCTCGATCTTTTATCCTCATTATGTATTATAATTGAAATTGGAGTCCCTGTAGTTTTACCCTCAAAAACTCCCGATAAGATTATAGCCTTATCGGACTCTTTTCTTTGAGTAGTGAATTTTGACTGTCCTGGCCTCCTCCTATCCATATCTTTTTGAATATCTTTCTCAGTTAAAGGTATATTTGGCGGACAACCATCAATAACACAGCCAATAGCTGGGCCATGAGACTCTCCCCAAGTAGTAAATCTAAATATTTTTCCAAAAGTATTAAAAGACATAGATAATTAATGTATAAATTATTTTAAAGAAATTATGAATCAAAAAAATGGCAAAAATTCCTTGGGAATTGATATTTGTTTCGAAGATCTAGACAATCCTATAGAATTGTTCAAAAAATGGTTTTCTAAAGCAGAAGAAACTGAAATTAATGACCCTAATGCTGTTGCTGTAGCAACATCGAATAAAGACAATCAACCCAATGTTAGGATGGTTCTTCTTAAAGGTCTTAGTGATAAAGGATTTGTATTTTACACTAACCTCAATAGTAGAAAAGGCAGTGAATTAAAAGATAACCAAAAAGCTTCTATGTGTTTTCATTGGAAGAGTTTAAGACGTCAAGTAAGAGCTATAGGTAAAGTTGAAGAAGTTTCAGCGAA
>MDTB01158675.1_pt1 | contig 14893 bp, 8 predicted proteins | sample 811161 | NCBI WGS metagenome assembly MDTB01 (sample SAMN05326650, study PRJNA326480) | marine metagenome | isolation source: seawater | place: Mediterranean Sea | collected 2009
AAAGAGCCACCTCCAATTGTTATGGAAGCCGTATAGGCCAGTTTGCTCAGGGCAACGACTACCGCCGATATAATTACTATGGTTTTCAAAGCTTAAAAGTATACACGAAACCATTCTAAATTCAACTAGGGAGATCAATAACGCTCTCTCAAAAATGATCTAATTCGCCCAAATGGAAGGTTTAGGCGTATTCCAAATGAGCTTTATAAGCGGACTTCTAACGGTCCTTAAATCCACTTGGGAAAAGCCCCTTTCTAACCCCGGAAAAGTCTTGAAAAGACAGATCCCACCGAATAGCGACGTAAGGGAGGTCGGAAGTCCTGAAAAGACTCCTGACTGACTCCTCAATTGCTGATCATTCACCTCCATATTTCACGCACCTCAAAAAACTGACCGATGAAAAAACAGACACTTAATAGACTCATCCTAGGCAGCGCCGTCGGCATGTTGCTGCAGCTCGAGGCTAAGCCTCCTGTTAATTTTAGCGCGCCCGTAACGATCGCCGCGCCCCAGGAAAAGAAGAGCGATTCAAAAAAGAAAAAGCCTGCGGCTCCGAAACGTAAATTGTCTCGCGGAGTCCTCACACCAATGGACCCCGAAAGTGTCGCTTTTAAGATGAAGCCCGCTTCGAAGGAGCTCGCGATCAACCAAGGCGATAGCGTCGTCATCATCGGATCTGGCATGGCCTCTCGGATGAACCATTTCCCTCATTTTGAGACCGAGCTCTACCTCCGCTTCCCCGAAAAAAACATTAAAATCCGTAACATGGGCGACGAGGGAAACACCCCGGGCTTCCGCCCCCACCCTGGGCGTAACCAGGATGACCAATACGCCTTCCCTGGTGCCAAAGAACTTTTGCCCAAAGAACTGCAAACCGCCTCAAGCCCGGCTGGACATTTTGAAACTCCGGACCAGTGGCTGACTCGCCTTGGAGCCGACACCATCATTGCCTTCTTCGGATACAATTCATCCTTCGCGGGTCCCGCTGACCTTGATCGATACAAGTCCGAGCTTCAGGCCTTCATCCGCCACACCCTCTCGCAAAAGTACAACGGCGAATCAATTCCACAGCTTGCTTTGGTTTCCCCCACCACCGTGCAAGATCTCTCTGATCAATTCAGCGTGCCTGATAGTTCTGCCATCAACAAAAACCTAGCACTTTACACCAAAGCCACCCAAGAAATCGCCGCAGCCAATGGCGCCCTTTTCGTGAATGCTTTTTCCGGGACCAAAAGCTGGTCTGGAGACCTCACCATCGATGGAGCTCTCCTTAACGATGCGGGATATCAGAAGCTGGCCCCGATGCTAGCCGACGAAATCTTTGGTAAGGGAAAGATAAAAGAGAACAAGCGGCCATCCGTCCACACCGCGGTGGTCGAAAAAAACTTCATGTGGCTCAACAACTTCAAGGTCCCGAACGGAGTTCACGTGTATGGCCGTCGTTATAATCCCTTCGGGCCAGATAATTACCCCTTCGAGTTGAAGAAGACCCGTCAGATGACCGCAAATCGTGACCAAGCGATTTGGGCCACCCTACAAGGCAAGCCCTTCGATCTCGTGGCCGCTGATTCCAAAACCATCGAGCTCCCACCGGTTAAATCCAACTACAGACCGAGCGGAAAGAATGGCACAGTCGACTACCTCGAAGGTGAAGTTGCTGAGACAAAAATCGCAACTCCCGAGGGCTACAAGATCGACCTCTTCGCATCGGAAAAGACTTTTCCCGATCTCAAGAACCCCGTGCAGATTGCTTTTGACAATAAAGGACGTCTTTGGGTCTCGACCATGGAAAGCTACCCACACTACCGCATCGGCGATGCTCGCCCTAAGGATAAGCTCCTCATCTTTGAGGACACCGACAATGATGGGGTCGCCGATAAGCAAATCGTCTTCGCTGATGATCTTCATATTCCGATCGGCTTCGAGATCTCACACGATGGTGTTTACGTTTCCCAAAGCGGAAGCTTGGTTCGCCTACAGGACACAAACGGCGATGATAAATACGACGTCTCGGAACTCCTCCTAAGCGGATTCGACGATCACGACACCCACCACGCCATCTCGGCATTCTGCGCTGACCCCAGCGGTGCCTTCGTGATGAACGAAGGGGTGTTCCTTCACTCAAACACCGAGAGCGTTTATGGACCCGAGCGGGGAACCAACGGCGGCTTCTGGCGTTACAGCCCACAGCGGAAGCACATCATGCGCTACGGTCAATTCAGTATTCCCAATCCATGGGGAGTCGCCTTTGACGATTACGGTCAGGACTTTTTTCTCCACACCTCTGGACCTTCCATGACCTGGATGCTCCCCGGAACCGTTAAGGCACGATACGGCGCAAACTTCAGAGCTCCCGACCTTCTCACGAGCAATAAGGTCCGACCTACCTCGGGAATCGAGCTCGTCTCTAGTCGCCACTTCCCTGATGAGGCCCAAGGAGATATTCTTATCAATAATAACATTGGATACCTCGGAGCGAAGCAGCACAAACTGATCGAAAATGAAACCGGCTTCACCACTAAGTATGTCCAGGACCTTTACGTTTCAAAAGACCTGAACTTCCGACCCGTCGATCTCGAGTTTGCCCCGGATGGTTCTCTCTACGTTGCTGACTGGCAAAACGCGCTCATCGGTCACATGCAGCACAGCGCACGTGACCCGCTCCGCGACCACAAGCATGGCCGGATCTACCGCGTGACCTACCCCTCACGTCCCTTGGTTAAGCCGGCCAAAATTGATGGTGCCTCAATCGATCAACTCCTAGCCAACCTCACCCTTCCTGAGTATCGCACCCGCTATCGCACTCGTCGCGAACTTCGCGAACGCGATGGGGTAGAAGTTGCCAAAGCTGCTAGCGCCTGGGCTGCCAAACAAAGCGATCACCGGCTCAAACTTGAAGCACTCTGGGTGACTTGGGGAGCTGATCAGGTCGATGCTGATCTCCTCAACGAGCTCTCTCAGTCCAATGACCATCGCATCCGCGCGGCTGCGGTCCGCGTTGCTCGCTTCAACGAGCACAAGCTTGCCAACCTGACCGAGATCCTTTCCAGAGCGGCAAACGATAATCACGGTCGCGTCCGTCTCGAGTCTATCGCTGCCGCTTCATACCTTCCTGCAAACCAAGGGCTCGCCGTCCTCGCGATTGCGGAAGCAAAGGGCATTGATTCCACCATGAAACAAAGCTTCGAATTTGCGGAAAACGTCTTCTCAGGAAGTGCCATCAAAGGGGAGGTCGCCAAAAAGGTCACCGCTCCCAAGCACCTTTCAAAGGAAGATGCTGTTCGCTTCGTCAAGGGAGCAGAGGTCTACGGCCGGGAGGCTCACTGCACCACCTGTCACCAACCCGATGGCAAAGGATTACCCGGCTCCGGGTTCCCACCACTGAATGGAACAAAGTGGGCTGAAGGCGATTCAAATCGTCTCATCAAACTCACCTTAAAAGGTCTCATGGGCCCCATCGAAGTGGCAGGAAAAAAATACCCAGGCCAAGTTCCCATGACTCCCTTCGAGTCCCTTCTCAATGATGATGAGATTGCCTCGGTTCTAACCTACGTCCGCAACTCTTTTGGAAACAAAGCCTCCCCTATCCGGCCAGATAAAGTGAAAAAAGTGCGCGATGAAATCAAGGGCAAGCAGGGGCTCTACAGCCCTGATGAACTGCTCAAGGCGCACCCCATGAGGTAGCCAATTCTACAAGACGAGAGAAGGAATTCTTCCCACTCAATTTTCAGGGCGGCCAGCTTCATGGCCGCCCTTATTTTTAACTAAAACCAAAAACAGAAGAATCTCATCTCGAGGCCCTTTACACCTTTCCAGGGGCGGGAACCTCAAAGCCTTTACGATTCGAATCTTTAAGAAGGGCGTTAGCCACTGCGGCATGATCTCCGACGTGCTTCTCAGCCTTAGGATCAAATTTCAGCCAAGGACCAACGACATACTCAGCCCCATCTTTGGGAACCCCTACCCCATTAGCCATGATGCCGTGAAGTTTCCCGAAATGCTCAGCGGCGGGGGCATTATCTCCAAAGCGACCGGCCTTGGCATTGAAAGGAACCTTATCACCTAGACGGTACGAGTTATTCATGAGGTGACCCAGGACGCAGCCGTAATGGGCCTCGAGAACATTCCCGTTCGCCATTTCAGGTTTCCCTTCGCGGCAGGCAGTGATGAAACTTCCCCAGTTCCCTCCCGGGGTAACATCTCCTTGGGGAACTTTGACGGACTCGCCTTTTTTGGAACCAGGCGCATAGTATTTATTGCGAATGATACGACCGCCATCTTCGAAGTAGTATTCATTTTCAACCTGACGTTCGTAACCTTTGTAGTTTACGTTACGCACATTAAAGAAGGCCCATTGCCCGTTCGGATATTCCGCCATCCCCATCATGGTGTTGGGTGTTTCACCTTGGTCATTCCATTGAAAACGTCCACCCAGCGACATGACCCGAGTCGGATTTGTTTGATCTTCATCAAGAGCCCAAGCCGCGACATCGAGCTGATGAGTCCCCTGGTTATTCATGTCACCATTACCAGTCTTCCAAAACCAATGCCAATCGTAGTGAGCATAGTTTGCGTGATAGCCATCGATCTCGGCGGGACCGCGCCAAAGATTCCAGTCGAGATTTTTGGGTGGAGCAGCGACCTTATCGAAGCCGATACCACCACGCGGCTTACAGCAATAGCCATAGGAAATCTTGAGTCGCCCAAACTTTCCAGCACGGATCGCTTCACTCAATCCTGCAATCCCAGCATCGGAGCGGCGCTGAGTTCCGTGCTGAATGACAACCCCGTATTTTTGCTGAGCCTCGACACAGATACGCCCCTCCGCAACGTCATGGCTCATTGGCTTCTCTACATAGACGTGCTTACCCGCCTGCGCTGCCCAAATCGTCATGAGTGAGTGCCAGTGATTTGGAGTGGCAATAGAAAGGGCATCGAGATTCTTGTCACCTAAAGCTTCACGCACATCGGAAACTCCTTTAGTGGTGAAGGGCAGACCTTTGCCTTCGACTTTTTTACGAAGATCGGCCATCCGCTGAGCCAGAACATTCTTGTCGGGATCAATCAGATAGGCGATCTCGACCCCCTTTTGCCCAAGAAACCCATCAATATGACTTTTACCGCGGCCATTTAGGCCCGCGACGGCAAGGCGGAGACGATTGTTTGCCCCGATGATTTGTGCACCGGCGATTCCACCGGAAATGAATGGCGCAACACCAGCGGCCAGAGAAGATTTGAGGAAGTGACGACGTTTGTTGATCATAGTTTGTAAACGAGTTCCTCTGAAGATGAAGAAGACGCCACCAAAGAGCAAGAAGGGAAACCAAATCCTCGATTACAAGAGAATTCGAAGAAGGCGGTCTCGAACTGAATCATTTCTAACGAGGCCAGAAAACTCCCCGGCACCAGGCCCAATAGAAGTGAGCTGGGTGGGATCAGAAGTATGGCAGATACCGGTCCAACCAACCCCGGTGACATTACCGACAATTTGTCCCAGTAAGCCGACCGGATTTGAGAGTTGATTACTCCACTCAGTCACCTGCTTCCCGGCACAACGGTCCATGAGAGCTTCCAACTCCTGAGATGAAGGTTTAAACCCATAAATCGCTTCCATGAGTCTTCCGAGGTCCCCGGTTGATTTCGTTTTAATCTGCTGCCAGCGCTGAAGGAAAAATTCAGCGGAGCCTCTAATTTTGGCGATTTTGGAAAACGATTCATCGGTCTGACGATAGCCTGCCCCGGTTCCATTCAATCCTGGGTTGGCATTACCGTGATCACTTGTCAAAACGACAAGGATGTCATCACGGCCACCCGTCATCGCTAGAACTTTGGCAACCGCATCGTCAAATGCCATCTGCTCGTGCAAAATCGCGCCGATGTCATTCTTGTGTGCCGCATGATCAATTCTGGCCCCTTCGATCTGAAGCAAAAAAGAGGCATCATCATCAAGGAAACGAGACAAGGCTGCCTCACTCATCTCGGCAAGAGTCGGAACTACCTTCTGCATCTCCTTGTTCTGATCACGATCAATCGTGTAGGGAATATATCCTGGCGCAAAGGTTCCCAAAATCTTCCGCGACTTTGATTTCAAAAGACCATCCCGTGATTGCACGACATCATATTTTTCACGTGCAAAGCTTCCAAAAAGATCTTTCTTATCTCGCCGGGTTTTAGGATCAAAAAACCTTGATCCTCCTCCTAAGATCACATCCACCCGATTTAGGTATTGCGTAGCGATCGCATCTTCTTGTCCTCTCTTGAGAACTGAGGACGCAAAACCGGCTGGAGTTGCATGCGTGATACTTGCTGTCGAAACTAAGCCTAATCTGACTCGTTCTTTCTCAAGAGTCTCACCGATCGACTCGAGCCGTCTTCCTTTTTGATCAAAATTAATCTGGCCGTTCGGCACTCGTTTTCCGGAACTCCACGCTGAAGAAGCTGCAGCCGAATCGGTGACCATCGAGCTCGATGAGGCTGTATCCATTAAACCTAGAACCGCTTCACCCCCCGCCAACAATTCCCACCAAGAGGTCCCTTTACCTCGCACCTGATTTGAAAATGCCTCGGTCATCGAGAGCACTCCTTGACTCATCCCATCCGAAACACAGAAAATGATACCGCGCGGCTTTTTGCGGATCGCTTTTACGCCAGAACCGTCCTCCCCCTGAGCAAGCCCCGCCAACACACCCGTAGCTCCTCCGGCCAAACTTCCCTGTAGCAAATGACGACGTGTGTAACTCATAAGAAGTTCAAGATACCGCAATGAGAAAATTAGGCGATCAGGAAAGCTCATATTGGACCCTTTTCGGACCATTTCTAGCCACCCTCTTTTGCCCTATAAGCGACGATCCGCTCGATAAAATTTCAAAAATCGCTTCAAAAAAATTCGTCGCTATCCCAAAAATCTAGAGGGACACCTTTGTCGAGGTAACACCATCGCTGGGTTCGGGAGGATGATCTCTGATAAAGGACACCACTTCTTTAACTTCATCGGTCAGAAGAAGCATCTCATGATAATGACGTCCCTCCGAGAGCCTCTGGATTGTCTCCCATAATGGGGTTTCCTTCGTATACCGTTCAGTGCCGAGAAACACCATTGGGCTCACTTCTTGATAGCTAGCATAGTGGTTTTGACAGGCATCTTGGAAAATTTCCTGTGTTGTTCCAGCTCGGCCAGGAGCGAAGATAATTCCATATCGCGCGATCGCGAGGAGTCCGTCTTCCCGAATGCTATTTGAAAAATACTTCGCGATGTGGTTTGCAAACAGATTAGTCGGCTCATGACCATAAAACCAAGTCGGAATCGCAAGACTTGAGTAACCGGTCGGATACCTTTCAATAACGCGATTAGCCGCGGCAAGGTAACCTTCATCAGTATAATTGGGAGAAGTTGAGAGGTCATCAAGAATCGCATCCAACTCAGCTTCATTAATATCAGCAAGGTATGCCCCTAGGTTGGCAGCCTCCATGATTCCCGGGCCACCACCGCTCGCGACAAAGTAACCAGCAGCGGTTAACTCTCGGGCCAGATGAGCGACTTTCCTAAAAGCTGGATCGTCACGTCCGGCACTGTGCCCCCCCATGATAGCGACCACTTTCTTTACGCCATCTTTCTCAACACGACCTTCAAGAAGGTCAGTTAAGCCATCATCAATCGCGTGGTCGTGAAGTCGTTCCGCCAATGCCTCGATAATATCCGGATTCTTTTTCCCATGCTTTACGAAGTGATCATAAATCTTCTTGTCTACGCTCTGATCATCTTCCTGTGTCCACCCCTCCATGAGCTCTTCCCGGGTGTAAAGTTCAGGACGATAGGGATTAAAAGGCAGATCGGAGAATTCAGGGAAAATCAAAGCCCCCTTATCCATTAAATCACAAACCGAAACCTCAGCTGGGAAGCGACACCCAAGAAAAACCGCTCCATTGCAGTCGAGCTCTTTCCACGGAAGACTCGCCTGGCGTAAATCCAAGCCCTGAACCACAGAACAATTCAATCTACCTCCAGATCGGGCGATTCGATCAAGAGAATCAATTTCTCGAATAACAGAACATTTCATGAGGAAATCACTGAGGGGTCAAGCACGCCGACGTAGGGCAAATTGCGATATTTCCCGTCGAAATCGAGGCCATATCCAACGACGAATTCATCCCCAATTTCAAAACCTGAATAATCCGCCGCCACCTCTTCGGCGCGTTTCTTATCTTTAGTAAGTAAGACACAAGTCTTCACTTCCCTCGCACCCATTTCGCGGAGCTTCTCAGTCACCGCTGCCAAAGTCCGACCCGTATCAAGAATATCGTCAATCAAAAGAACACAGCGACCATTTACGTCGGGTAGTTTGCGATCGAGGAAATCAACCTGCCCAGAACTCTCGGTTCCGCCATGATAACTCGCAACATTCAGACATTCGATCTCAAGTCTCAAGGGAACCCTCCGCAACAGATCTGCCATAAAAACTAAGGCCCCCTTTAAAAGGGCCACGACCTGTAGTGAATCCTCATCGGCGAAATCCGCATGAACTTTACGCGCGATCACGTCGAGTCTCTTCTCGATCACTTCTTCAGCGATCAGCACTTTTGCGATATCTTCATGCATCTAAGTGAAATAAGTAACTCTATAGATAGAAGTCGATGAAAACTAAAAAAATCTCTGATTCTCCCTCATCATATTTGAAGAATTGGTCAAGCGCCAGAGGCACTCACAATAGACTTCAGCTGATAATCACTCGGGCCTTCATAATCACTTCAAGACGAAAAAAGCTCGGAGAAAACCCCGAGCTTTGAAATCCTTGATCGTAAGCTTCGCTTACTCCTCAAGATCAAATCGATCCAGATTCATAACCTTTGTCCACGCTGCAGCGAAATCCGCTACAAACTTCTTTTCACCATCCATGCTCCCGTAAACTTCTGCAATAGCGCGTAATTGGGAGTTTGAGCCGAAGACAAGATCCACTGATGAAGCGGTCCATTTCACTTTGCCCGTAGCGCGGTCACGACCTTCATAGAAGTGCTTACACATCGGTGAGACCTTCCACTCGGTTCCCATGTCGAGAAGATTAACGAAGAAGTCATTCGATAAAGCTCCAGGCTGATCGGTGAAAACACCCAAACCGGGATAGCCCACATTAGTATCGAGAACACGCAGTCCCCCAACCAAAGCCGTCATCTCAGGGGCTGTTAGGGTGAGAAGCTGGGCACGATCAATGAGCGTCTCAGGGGCGGGACGATCCAAAGTTCTTCCGAGGAAGTTACGGAAAGGGTCCTCCTTTGGCTCAAGAACAGCAAAGGACTCAATGTCCGTCATCTCCTGAGTCGCATCTGTCCTTCCCGGAAGAAACTCAATGGCAATCTCGTGACCTGCCTTCTTGGCTGCAGCTTCGACTGCAACTGAACCGCCTAGGACAATCAAATCTGCGAGCGAGACTTTCTTGCCTCCGCTTGCCGAAGCATTGAATTCACTTTGCAACTTCTCTAGAACTGGAAGGATTTTGACCAGCTGCTCAGGCTGATTTACGGCCCATCCCTTTTGGGGAGCTAGCCGGATTCGCGCTCCATTCGCACCGCCACGATTATCACTTCCTCGGAAAGTCGAGGCCGACGCCCAAGCGGTCGAGATCAGTTGTGAATGAGTCAGTCCCGAATCAAGCAACTTGGCTTTGAGCGACTTAATTTCAGCCGCCCCAATCACTGGGTGATCAACCTTGGGAACGGGGTCCTGCCAAACTTGAGCCTCAGGGACTTCATCACCGAGATGAGTCGTAATCGGCCCCATGTCACGGTGAGTAAGCTTATACCAAGCCTTAGCAAAAGCTTTTGCGAACTCAGCGGGCTTCTCAAGAAAGCGCTTCGATATTGGTCCGTAGATCGGGTCAAGCTTCAGCGCGAGATCCGAAGTGAACATCACCGGAGTATGACGTTTCTTGGGATCATGAGCATCAGGAACTGTCCCGGCAGCTGCGCCACCTTTTGGAACCCAAAGCTTGGCACCTGCCGGGCTTTTAGTGAGTTCCCAATCGTAAGCAAACATGTTGGCAAAATAGCTATGTGACCACTGGGCTGGGGTGCTAGTCCAAGCTCCCTCAAGACCACTTGTAATGGTATCAACGCCGTTACCTTTTCCTTTGCTATTTTTCCAACCCAATCCCTGTTCTTCCAAAGGAGCAGCCTCTGGCTCAGGTCCAACATTCCCTTCAGGGCTATGCGCTCCGTGAGCTTTACCAAAGGTGTGTCCGCCAGCAATGAGGGCGATCGTTTCCTCGTCATTCATTCCCATGCGACCAAAGGTCTCACGAATCTGTTTAGCCGAGGCGAGAGGATCAGGATTACCGTCAGGACCCTGGGGGTTCACATAGATCAAACCCATCTGAACGGCCGCGAGAGGGTTATCAAGCTTACCATCATCGTAACGTTTCTTGGCCAACCACTCGCTCTCGGGCCCCCAATAAATATCTTCCTGCGCCTCCCACACATCGGCGCGGCCTCCTCCGAAGCCAAAGGTTTTGAAACCCATGGACTCAAGAGCCACGTTGCCACTCAAAATCATGAGGTCGGCCCATGAAATTTTTTGACCATACTTTTGTTTGATCGGCCAAAGAAGTCGCCGCGCCTTATCGAGATTCCCATTATCCGGCCAGCTGTTAAGAGGAGCAAAGCGTTGCGTTCCATCAGAAGCTCCGCCGCGCCCGTCATAAGTTCGATAGGTTCCTGCGCTGTGCCATGCTAATCGAATAAACAAAGGACCATAGTGACCGTAGTCTGCTGGCCACCAGTCCTGAGAATCTGTCATCAGGTTAGTGAGATCTTTTTTCAAAGCTGCCAAATCGAGCTTTTTGAATTCCTCAGCATAGTCAAAGTTACCACCAACCGGATTTCCCTTGGCTGAGTTTTGATGAAGAATCCCGAGGTTAAGTTGGTTGGGCCACCAATCACGATTACCATACGCTGAAGCAGCTGTGTGGCGGGCTGCTGGAGCAACCTGCGGACCCATAACCGGACATTTTTCAATATCACCGCCCGCACCGTGATCTGCCTGTCCAGACGCGCTCCCCATGCCAATTGCAACCAGAAAGCTCAGCGAAAAAAGCGGCCTCAGGCTAAACGACGTCCCGGCCTTTGGCCCGGTTTTAAGACTTTTAGAATGATCGAATATATTTTTCATAATGTAGCAGTAACGCTCGGTGGCGATTGAAGTAAAAATGACTTGAATTCAAAATCCGTCAATAAAGCTTCCTTATTCAGACAACAACCCATTGAGGTCCAAGCTTTCACCGCCCAGTTTTTTTCAAAAACCAGGAGGATTTGCGGGTCAAACGAACCAAAAAACGCAAGTTACTCGGTAGGGTTTCACGCAACAAGTCTGTGAAAAACGACGCTCCCCGATCCGGAGAACGCCGCTTCAAAATAGTAATACAACTGCTCTAGCTGATCAGTTCAGGCCAATCTTCGGTATGGAAAAACTCGCCGGCCGGCTTATCCAATCGTTCATAAGTATGAGCTCCAAAGAAGTCACGCTGCGCCTGCAGAAGGTTCGCTGGAAGGCGTTCGGAACGGTAGCTATCGTAATAGGAAAGTGAGCCTCCAAAGCTTGGAGCCGGAATCCCATTGAGTGCGGCAAGACTGACTACTTCGCGCCAGTTTTGCTGGGCATCAGTAAGAATATTGGTGAAGAATGGAGCCAACATCAAATTGGTCGGAGCATCGCTCTGGTAGGCCTCGGTAATACGATTTAGAAAGCGGGCACGAATAATACAGCCACCACGCCAGATCTTAGCGATCTCACCAAGATTGAGATCCCAGCCTTTTTCAGCACCAACCTTAGAGATCAGATCAAGCCCCTGAGCATACGAAACAATTTTAGAGGCATAAAGCGCGTCTCGTACTTTCGCGACAAGATCCTCTTTGCTCATATCGCCAAGACTAAAATCGGTGTTCAAAGGTCCCTGAAGGATCTTCGAAGCGTCAATCCGTTGGTCGCGCATTGCTGAGAGGATCCGAGCTTCTACGGAAGCTCCGATTGTCGAAAGTGGGACGGCATGCTCGACAGCTTCCATCATGGTCCAGCGACCAGTTCCTTTTTGACCAGCTTTATCGACGACGAGATCCACAATGTGCTTACCAGTCTCTGGATCAGTCTGCTTGAAAATATTTGCCGTAATTTCAATGAGGAAAGATTCTAGATCGCCGGCATTCCAATCGGAGAAAATATCGGCGAGTTCTTCGTTAGTGAATCCAGCAGCCTTGAAAATGTTATAAGCCTCACAGATGAGCTGCATATCACCATACTCGATGCCATTGTGAACCATCTTCACAAAGTGACCAGCGCCACCCTCCCCGATATGAACCACGCAAGGTTCTCCGTCAACTTTTGCGGAGATGCTTTCGAAAATTGGTTTCATCACCTCCCAAGTCGAAGCGGGACCGCCAGGCATAATAGAAGGCCCTTTGAGCGCCCCTTCTTCGCCACCTGAGACACCGGCGCCAATGAACCGGAATCCCGCTTCACCAACGTATTTGTCTCGACGCTCAGTATCGGTATAAAGAGAGTTGCCGCCATCAATGATGATGTCATCAGGATCGAGAAGAGGCATGAGAGATTTGATGACAGCGTCTACCGGACCTCCAGCCTGCACCATGATTTGAATTTTGCGTGGGGTTGCGAGAGATTCTACAAATTCCTCGAGACTCTCACAGCCGACGAGAGCTCTACCCGGATTTTCCTCGATGAACTCAGTCATCTTAGAACTAGTCCGGTTATACACCGAAACCTGAAAGCCGCGGCTTTCCACATTAAGCACGAGGTTCTGACCCATAACGGCCAAACCAATCAGTCCGAAATCACTTTTCTTTTCCATGGCGGTATTCCGCGCGAACGGCGGAGCCTCAGCCATTAGCGATGGGTAGCCAAAAAGGCAAATGCAATCTGTGCGATCACCCTAGTCACTTTGAGCGTCCTGAACGTCGCACTCGATCTGCTTACGTAACTCCTCAAGTGATTGGAATTCCTTCTCATCGCGGATTTTTCGCAAAAAAACGACTTCAAGTTCCCATCCATAATCCATCGGAAGATCATCGGTGAAAAGATGAACCTCCAAACTCAGATCCCGACTGTCATCTACGGTCGGCCGAGTCCCTATATTTGCGACACCAAGAATTCCATTCCCTTCAACCAAATACACGCCGTTGGGAGGTAAAACCTCGTCGGCCACATCAATATTTGCAGTGGGGAACCCAATTGTCCGCCCCAACTGCCGCCCCCGAACGACCTCTCCCAGAACGGAATAATGCCTCCCAAGCATTGCGGCAACTGCTTCGAGATCATCTTGCTTTAAGCACTTCCGAATTCGGGTGCTACTAATTCGAATCCCATCCTGTGAAATGGCAGACACCTCAAGAACTTCGACCCCCGATTCGCACCCCCACTCACGGAGATTCTGCATGTTCCCCTTGCGACCGCGGCCAAAGCTCCAATCGTCGCCCGCTGAAAGCTTTTTAACTCCGGTCGCAAAAAGATCATCAGCGAATTCACGAGCTTCCCTAGCCGCGAATTCCGCTGAGAATTCGATGATCACCAAAAAATCGACCCCAAGTTCGGAAAGGATGCGCTCCTTTTGATCAAGGCTTGATAGAATATGAAGTGGTGCGTGGTCAGGCGCCAAAACCTGCACCGGATGAGGATCGAAAGTTAGCACCCCGAGAGCCCCTACGCCACGAGCAGCCTCAATAACAGCCTGATGCCCCAGATGGACCCCATCGAAAACCCCCAACGCCAGACCAAAAGGCCCATCAAACTCGGAAAGCTCTTTGAGTCCGCGTAAAACCTGCACACCGCAATGAACGAAGCATGACTCCTTGTGTCAACCCACTAGCGGCGACGGCCTCGCTTACGAAGGTAGGGAGGAACGTCAAGATCTTCGCCGTCTTTGTCAACGTTTGGAGACTCTCCGTCAAAACGCCCCTTCGGCGCACCTTCGAGCAAAAGTTCGCCCTGATTGCCCGACGACTTTGACGCTCCCAAATCTACGATTTTAAGCTCGGCCTCTTCAACAGGTTCAGGATCTACCTTATCCGATTTCTCCTTTAATTTGGGATCGGCAAAATCATCTAAATCATCGACTTCGAGGTCTATATCCTCTTCCTCCAACGATTCTTCTTCCAAATCATCGTCAATCTTTCCTTCTGAGGACTCCTCAACTTCTTCATCCTCCAAACCTTTCGGCTCCTCTTCAATGAAACCGAGAGCTTCATCTTCCGGCTCCGGCTCTGGCTCTGGCTCTGGCTCTGGCTCTGGCTCTGGCTCGAATGTTGCTACACAAACGTTTGACGACGCACCTTCAGCGCAAGTGGCAGTTGTCGGACCTGAGCCTTGAACAGACAATTCTCCTTCATCGACATTTGTCGAGCCTGAATAAGTATTTTGCCCAGTAAATGTGAGCACACCCGACCCAACCTTTGTAAAATCGCCTTCTCCAGACATCACACCCGAAAATGTTGCATCCAGCTCATTTCCAGCAGTTAACCGAAAGGCGTTAAGAGCAATGGATCCATCTCCCGAAATCGAACCAACGCGATCACTGGCGCCAAGCTCATAAACAGATCCTTCTCCAACAAGAACGTCTGTCAAATCACTCAAACTTCCGCTCACAACCAGCGTTCCGCCTTTGATCATCGTCTGCCCCGTATACGTGTGCGCTCCGCTCAATGTCTGCTTGCCTGTTCCAGATTTCGTGATACCTCCAACACCAGATGCAACACCTGAAAACTCCGTGCTGCTGTTATCTCCACCAACCGTCAATCGCTTGTCACCAAGATTGATCGCGCCGCTTCCTGCGATCGATCCCACCGTGTCATCAGCTCCCACCTCATACGTTCCAGACTCCTCAACAGTCAATGCCGT
>MDTB01196075.1_pt1 | contig 14892 bp, 12 predicted proteins | sample 811161 | NCBI WGS metagenome assembly MDTB01 (sample SAMN05326650, study PRJNA326480) | marine metagenome | isolation source: seawater | place: Mediterranean Sea | collected 2009
CCCGCCATATTTCCTTAAGCGCCAAGAAAGTAGCTGGCGCATGGATATGCTGACTTCACGTGACCATATTGGTTTTAATGCGCAAAATCAGTGGTTTTTCATGGGCGGGGCATCTCTGCTCGCGGGGGAATATGGCTTTGCATTTTCTGATGTGATTTTTGACGAATATGGCTATCCGCATTAAGCTTAACTTGCTTGCCACAAATCATGTTTTTGCATGATGTCTTTAAATATGGCGCTGTCTAAATGGGCGCTGAGCCAGTTTTTTAGCGCTACATAGGGCAGGGCGGCGAACCAGTCTTTATCCACATTGGCGCATTGGCGTATAAAGGGAAATATCGCATAATCGGTAAGCCCGCCCAGTTGCTTGTCACGCTGTGCGCACTCTGCTATTTTGGTGTTGAGCATTTCAAAATAGACGCGGCAGTTTTCTTGTGCGCCGCTGCAATCTTCACCTTCATAGCGTGTTGGATATTTATAACGGTCAAGCTGCGGTTTAAATGCTGTGTCATTATGGGCGATAAGGGTGAAATCTGTTTGTGCAAGCCACCCCTTCGGGTCGTTTTCCTGCGCTGCCCATTTCATAATATCAAGACTTTCGTCAATCACGGAGCCATCGGGCAGGATTAATACAGGGACAGTGCCTTTTGGTGAGGCTTCTAGCATCGCTTGCGGCTTATCGCGTAAAATAATTTCACGATGCTCTAATTTTACGCCTGCATAATGCAGGCTAAGCCGCGCCCGCATGGCGTAGGGGCAGCGACGAAAGCTGTAGAGGATCGGCAAAGTTTCGCTCATATCACGCGGCGCTTATTTCTGGCGCTAAACCATTTTTTATTGTCGGGAGCAGCCCATGTATTTGCGGCAGGATAAAGTCAAAATAAAACTGCGTGGTTTCCGCTTTTTCTTCGATAAATTCTTTGCGGTTTGCGCCGTCCTGTTCATGGATACCGTTTAGGCAGCGCACAAGCATAGAAGCCCCCGCAACAAGGCCGAAAAGTTTTAAATATGTTGTCGCAATGCCACCAAGGCGGTCATGTTCATCATTCTTGGCAAACTCTAAAATCATATCCGTTGCTTTTTCGAGGGTGTCATAGGCGGCGGTTAAATCTTCGCTCATCTTACTGACGCGTTCTGCAGGGCATTCGCTCATGGCTAAGGTCTTGTCTTTTGCATCTTTAAGCCATGCGTGAAAGGCAGAGCCTTTATCCATCACCGTTTTGCGGAAGACGAGGTCGAGGGCTTGGATGCCGTTTGTACCTTCATATATCGGCAAAATACGTGCATCGCGGTAATGCTGCGCCAATCCTGTCTCTTCAATGAAACCCATACCGCCACAAACTTGTACGCCAAGTGAGGTAACTTCAAGTGATATGTCGGTCGCCCAGCCTTTGACCACAGGGGTCAGCAGCGCGATGCGCGCGGCGGCATTTGGCGCGTCTTTATGTTCTTTTTCAACGCTGCGGTCATAGTAAAAGGCGGATTCGTAAGCAAGGGCGCGGGCGGCCTCTGTATAAGCTTTCATCGTCATCAACATGCGGCGCACATCTGCGTGTTCAATAATATTGGCTTCTTCGCCTTTGGTGTTTTTGCCTTGGCTGCGGTCTTTGGCATATGCAAGGGCCGCTTGATATGAGCGCTCTGATACGGCTATGCCTTGTAAGCCGACATTAAGCCGCGCCATATTCATCATGGTGAACATATATTTAAGGCCTTGGTTCTCTTCGCCGACAACGTAACCCGTTGCGCCGCCATTTTCTCCAAATGTCATGGTGCATGTCGGTGATGCGTGAATGCCAAGCTTATGTTCAAGACCGCTGCAAATCACATCATTACGCGCACCGATCGTGCCATCTTCGCCGACATTAAATTTAGGGACGACGAAAAGCGATATGCCTTTCACGCCATCAGGTGCATCGGGCAGGCGTGCTAGGACAAGGTGAATAATGTTCTCAGCAAAGTCATGCTCACCAAATGTAATAAATATTTTTTGGCCGGTGATTTTATAGCTGCCGTCTTCTTGCGGTTCTGCTTTTGTGCGCACAGCGGCAAGGTCTGATCCTGCTTGTGGCTCGGTCAGGTTCATTGTGCCTGTCCATTCGCCTGAAATCATTTTTGGCAAATAGGTGTTTTTGAGGGCGTCGGATGCATGATGTTCAATGGCCTCAATCGCGCCCTGATTTAGAAGCGGGCATAGGCTGAAGCTGACATTGGCGCTTTGCCACATTTCTTGCAGCGGGAATGATAACGTATAGGGCAGACCCTGACCGTCAAATTCAGGAGAAAATGGCACGCTGTTCCAACCGCTTTCGCAATATTGGGCGTAGGCTTCTTTAAAGCCTGGCGGGGTGCGTACTTCACCGTCTTTACATTCCATGGAAAATTCATCGCCGACGCGGTTTAGCGGCGCTAAGACATCACGGGCAAGCTTGCCCGCTTCGTGCAAAATAGCATCAACCATCTCATCATCAAGCTCCGCCGCTTTTTCAAGGCTGTTGAAGTCAACAATGTTTTTTAAGATATGCAGCATATCTTCGATGGGTGGATTATAGGTCAGCATGGATGACGCTCCTTATCTTCGCGTAAGTGACGCATTATATTATCAAATTTTACAGCGCAGCCATAGGTTTAAAATCAGTTTTTATCTTTGGCATGTAATTTGCGTGAAGATATAAGGATAAAGCTTATCGCTTAACAAAAGGTATAAAATGAGTATTTCGCCATATCAAAATAATGTTCAGTATTTACAGGCCCTTAACGATAGAGCCGGTAGCACAGTGCAAAATGCTGTGCGCGTGGCGAGCGCTGAAACTGGGGTAGATTTTGCCTATTTGATGGAGCAAGCTGCCGTAGAGAGCAATTTTGACCATGATGCGCAGGCAAGCACAAGTTCCGCTTCTGGCCTTTATCAGTTTATTGAAAAAACATGGCTGAACATGGTCAAAGAACATGGCGCGAAATATGGTTTAGAAAAAGAAGCGGCGGCAATTGATAATAATGGACGGGTGCGTGACAAAGCATCACGCGTGGATATATTGGCGCTGCGTAATGATCCGGAAATTGCATCTTTAATGGCAGCGGAACTTGCTTCTGACAATAAGGCCTATTTAGAAAGAAATTATGATGGCGCGGTAGGCAGCACCGAACTTTATATGGCACATTTTCTGGGCGCAGGTAATGCATCGGCCTTTTTAAATGCGACGCAGGAAAACCCCAATACAATAGCGGCGGATGTGTTCCCCAAAGCAGCAATGGCGAACCGTAATGTATTTTTTGACCGCGATACAGGCCAGCCAAGAAGCCTTGCGCAGCTTTATGATTTCTTTGATAAAAAATTCCAATATGATGATTTGCAGCAGGGCGATGAGAGTGAGGATGCCGCGCCGCAGGAAATGCGCATCGCCAAGCGTCCATTGCGTGACTTTATCGGTGAGGTTGATTTTCAGGCGGATATAAGCGCGGCGCGCGCGCTGGGTGCAATGTTGCTCGATGATTTTAGCGCCGCCCCTAGGTCGCGCAATGAAACGCACTCGCTCGGCGCGAATATTAGCCGCTTTGCAGCGTCTGATCTTTCATTATTTGAACAGCTACAATATCAGCACTCAACATATAATCGCCTTGCCGCGCAAGACGTGCCGCTTAATCAGCCACAAAGCGCATTATCTAATGAAGATTTCTTGGCGTTATTTCAAAACAAAGCATAATTATCACATGTTATCAATCTCTTACATGGTTATTTTACGAAATATTTGACAGTGTTTCTTGAGAGGCGTATATTATGATGCAGCGCAGTAGAGGGCGCTATAGAGAAAGTGTGTAAAATGACTAGTAAAGATGGGAAATGCGAGCATCCGCCCGCGCATTACCATGATCGTATAACGGATATAACCAGCCGGTTTTCGTTTACGCATCACCCCGTGCCGGATAATGACGGCTTAATCGCAACCCCCCAAGGCTTTGGCCGCCCCTTTTATCACCGTGCGACAAATACTGTTGGGGTGTTATATTCAAAAACAGCAAATAATTTACAAGGCCGCCAGTTAGCTGACGGACGCATTGTTGCAGCGCGCGATGAATTGGAACGCTGTTACATATTCAGCGCCCGCCGTGCCCGCGGGGACGAAAGCGAGCCATTAGAGCAGCGTGCCAATGCGCATACAATGCGCCGCGAAACACGCGAAGATTTTGATGTTGCGCGCCGGACGCTTGGCGTGAAAAGCCGCAAGCATTACACCTTATATGGCGCCGATAATATTTATACCAATGGGCGTCATATGTATGAAATTGTCAAAAACCGTAAAGGGGATGGCTATCGCGTGGTGCTTAAACTATCAACGCGCCGTGAAGGCGGCGGGTTTGTGCCGTTTGATCCGAATGATAAATCATTGCGTGGTTTTTTCTCTCATGCATCGAAAACTTTGGCGAAGACATGCACGCATGAACAAGCGCGTGAAGTGATTAGCCAGCATTGGGAAAAACTATCCGCAGACCTATGGGAAAATAAGAATATTTTCTTTGAAAATGGTAAGGGCATGACCGCGAAGAAGTTGCTTTGTGATTTCGCCAATGTTGCCATTAATAAAGGGCCGCGCATTGCATGGAGCACAGCGATTGTTGGCGGTATATTTGCCGTTAAATACGGTATGGCGCTGGGCGTTGTTGGCGGTTTAGTGGCAGGGTTATCCTCGACACTTATTCATACCGCGGTGCATCTGCCCGTAGAATTTGGCGTGGATGAATTCTCGGACGCGAAAAGACGTTCAAAAGAATTAAAAGGCAAACAAAATATCGAGGCTTTTGGCTATGACATGGATGTGTCTGACCACTTTAAAATTCAAACCCCTGAAAACTTAGCGAAATTATGCCCACATATTGATTTAGATCGCTTTTTGGCGAAGGAATTTGAGTTTCTTCCGTTAAATATGTTTGATTTGCGTAAAGACCGTGAACAAGTGCAGGAAACGTTGCAGTCGGTTTCACTTGCGGGGCATTTAATGTTTATGGGGCAGCGCGGCATTTCATCGGAAGCATTTATCGCGGATGAGAAAAGCGAGCTGCATAAATTTCAAAGCGGCGTGGTGCGTTATATGCATGAAAAGCCAAATGGTAATGTTGTTGTCTTCGCTCAGTATCGCCCAGAGCTTTGCAAAAATGATGGCCTGCGCTTGCCGCAGGAATATATTGCGCAATTTGGCAATAATATCATGCGCATGGAATATGACCGCAGAAAAGGAAGCTTTGCGGAATGCTTGGTTGAAGACTTGGCGCCTGTGCAATATAACGACATGGTGCGCGAAATTGAATCAGAGCATTTGTTTGCACGCTATAAAGACTTAAGCTGGGATACAAAGAGCAAGACGATGCAAGGCATTTTGCAAAATTTTGTCGCGCAGCAAGATTATCTATATATGCTCTATCAGCATAAGGGTGCGTTGCGGGCGGGAATGCGTGCAATTGACCCAGTTTAGCTTTTAAGGCTTAAGGTTTGATGTTAAGGGCGAGGCAAATATCGCGGGTAACATCAGCCATTGGCTGCGCGCCATCAATTTCGATTAGCAAGCCACGCTTACGGTAATATTCAACGACAGGCATGGTTTTGTCTTGGTAATCTTTAAGGCGTTTTTTCAAAACATCTGGCGTGTCATCGGCGCGCCCGCGCTGGGCGAGGCGGTTAAATAGTTCTTGCTCAGGTACATCAATATGAATGGCGCCAGCAAAGACGGTGTTGGCCTGCTGGGTTAAGGTCTCAAGGGTTTTTGCTTGCGCCAAAACGCGTGGATAACCATCAAGGATGAGACCGTTTTGGCAATCTGGCTGGGCAAGACGGTCTTTCAAGACTTGGTCAACAATGGCTTCTGATGCAAATGTGCCTGCCGCCATGGTTTTTTGAATGGCTTTGGCTACTTTATCTGTGCCGTTCATGCGGTCACGTAACAAGTCACCTGTGCTGACATGTTTCCATGCTGTACGCAGTTCAATCTCTTTCGCTTGCGTGCCTTTGCCTGAAAGTGGTGGCGCGATAAATGTAATAATGCTCATCTTTTGACCCCTGCTTAAGTCGTTATCTTTATTTTTATATGCTTTTTTTTAGCAATAGCAGATGTGGGGGATCTGTCAAGATGGCGCGGTGCGGGGCCTGTATATGTGGCGCGTCTATACTGTGCGGCGCTATGTGGACAATCTTTGGGGCAAAGTGACAAAAAACTGGATTTTTCAGACGTAATTTTGTATTGTTCACAACATTAGGGAAAACGAAAAACGTAATTTTGAAGCTTCGCCGCGCATCGCGCTAGGCAGAGCCTGTGTTTTTTGGGGAATTTAGAAAGAGCTTTTGGGTTTTGATATGAATATAAAAACATCTGCACGATCACAAAAACAAAACCGCATGACAGTGCCCAATGCTAAGCAGGGCGAAAAAAAGACATTGAATCCAGCCAATGCTTCTTTACCAGTCAGCATGGGTAAAGATAAATCAGCCTATATCGTAAAACTCCTTGATACTGTATCTCAGCAATTGCGCCGTTCAGAAGCTGAACGTGAAATGCTTTGGAAAGAATTAGAAGAAACACGCCGCCTTGTTACTGATTTAGAAGAACGCACTGGGCGCAGCGAAAAATCATATAGCTTCATGCGTGAGCAAGTAGAGCGCACAGAACAAAATAGCACCACATTTATTGAACAGCTGACATTGGTCGATGCGCGCGCACGCAGCGCCGTAGAACGCGCAGATGGTGTGAGCGAAGAAAGCGCGCGCATTTCACGCAAGATTGAGCGCATTTCACAAGATAAAATTCGTTTAAACCGCAAAGTAAATATTATTGAGGAAACCGTAACCTCAACCCGCGAAGCGTTAGAAGCCAAGGCGCTTGTTTTGCTAACTGACCGCGCGATTGCAGAGCGTTCTTCTATGCCGCAAATTAGCGGCGCAGATATATATAACGACCATAATGATGTCACCCCTGCGAAAACGCCAGAAGCTATGGTGGATGAAGAGCGCGCGAAAATTAAGCAGCGCTTATTTGGCGGTGTGTCGATTTCTGTTTTGCTTGCTTTGGGCGTTGCTGCGGTTTGGGGCTTTAGCCACTTTGGCCCATCTCTACAGCTGCATACAGCATCACCGACGCGCTACGTCAGCGAAGTGCAAAGTAGCCAAGATAATTTTGATCGTTCTGCCGTTGCGCCAACCACGCAAAATGCTTTTGCGAATGAAAGTGCCGCGCGCAGCGATTTCGACGCGCTGCAAAACCAAATTGATAAAACATTGGTCGAAACTGGCGGCGATATTGATGCGGTGGCTGCCGCGCTTAATGATTTAGAACCTTCTGCAAGCGACGATAATGCTGGCGTTAATGCGCCAGAGGCGGAGATCACCGTTACGGAAGCCCCCGTTATTGAGGCGCAAATGGCTCAAACGGTAACTGTTGAAGACATGGCTGCGCCAAGCGCTCAGGATGACGTCCAACAGAGCGCGCCAGTAGAAAAAGCAGAAATTACAACGCCAGAAGTTGAAATTAAAGCCGCGCCAGAAATTATCGCGCCGAAGAAAATCGTGCGTAGCGCGGCGGATGTTGCGAAAGCTTTACATCAACGTGAAGAACAGGCCGCAGCGGCGCTCTTTTCCGTTGATGGTGGCACAGCGCCATTAGCGCAGCGCGCGGCGCTTGATACAACGTTAAGCGGATTTGCCAAAGATATTCAAAGTGCAGCCTTTAGCGGTAATCCAGAAGCGCAGCATGATCTAGCGGCATTATATACAGCAGGCCAAGAAGGTGTACCGCAAGATTTTGAAAAGGCGTTTTTCTGGTTCATGGAATCGGGCAAGGAAAATGTTGCCAATTCACGCTATAACCTTGGCGTGCTTTATCAGCAAGGCCTTGGCACGTTAAAGAATATTGAACGTGCCATGAATATGTATCGCAGCGCCGCGCTGCTTGGGCATCCAGAAGCGCAGTATAATTTGGGCATTGCTTATGCCGAAGGTATCGGTGTGCCATATTCAATTGAATCTGCCGTGCATTATTTTGAACAATCTGCCGTAACGGGCGTGCCTGAATCTGCATATAATTTGGGCTTGATATATGAGAATGGCCTGACAGGACAAAAAGATAATAACAAAGCGCTGTTTTGGTATAATCTTGCCTCTGACCATAATAATGTCGAAGCACAAAATGCGCTGGGACAGCTAACGGCAAAACTTGGCCTGTCATTAGAAGAAGTGCGCAATATTGTTCGCGTTGAGCAGGCGGAAAATCCAGCCTTCCAAGATAAGAAAATTAGCGGCGTGGCGAAAGCGATGCCACAAGTCGCGGCGAGCGCTGCGGCCGTGCCTAAAGTGCCGCAGCTTCATGAAAGTGACATTATTGATGTGCGCTCCGTTATGTCAGAATCGTCTGATTACAGCTTGGTCGCGCCAATACAAGAACATCTCATGGCGCTCGGTCTTTACCCAGGCCCTGCGGATGGTATTAGCGGCCCAATGACGGCAGATGCCATACGTTCATACCAAACCATGTTCAACATGGCCCCCGACGGCAAAGCCACACCAGAGCTGATTGAACACATGATGAACAACATGGTTAGCGCAAGCGGCCAGTAAAATACCTGTTTGATGAGCGCATCGGTATAATGCATAGAAAAAACGCCGCATAAGCGGCGTTTCTTATTAGAATATTTCTGTTTTTAGCGTACTAAACGCAGAGCTTCATGCGGGTAGCGCTCGATGAAGCTTTCGTCAAGTTCGTCTGATCCACTCATGAGGTGATAGACAACGCCGCCATAAATCATATCTACGGCCATGCCGGTGTCGAGGTCGGTACGGAATGCGCCGGCATTTTTGCCGATTTCAATGATTTCGGCGAGGTTTTCTTCATGGATCAGCATAAAGCTTTCATAAAAACTGCCAAGCGCATCTTTGTTTGATTGTGCCTGTGACATCATTTCGATGATGACTTTGCCGTTACGCCCGCGTAATAGGCGTAAAAAACGTTCCAATTGCCACAGTAATCTTTCGCCTGCGGGTTTGTGGGTCGGCTGGGGTACATTCGCGCCGTTGGCATTAACGGCTTCAAGGATGAGTGATACTTTATCAGGCCACCAGCGGTAAATTGTGGTTTTGCCAACGCCGGCCTTTTTTGCAATCGCTTCGATGGAAAGCTCTGATGCGCTACGGTGGAGAAGCATACGGTTGACCGCATTGATGATCGCCTTACGGGACTTTTCTGAACGCGGGCGCCCTGCTTTTTTCGCAGGTTTTTGTTCTGTGCGTTGTGTGTTGTTTTTGTTTTCACCAATTACATCAGCCAAGGCGGATGTGCGCGGCTTTGTTGCATTTGCAGCACTGCTCATCGTTTGAATCTCCATTTTTATAATAAAGGCATTTTCGATACGTGGCGTACGAATGTCAATATGTAAGGTGAGGATTTCTCACATTATTGACAGCTTTATGAAAGGATCATGGTAAAGGGCGCATAAAAAAATCCCTTCCAATGCCGCAGAATATAAAAACTGCGATAGAGGAAGGGTAAGTTCTTCTGGTAAAACTACAAAGACATTAAGGGGTAGTGGGGTGTTAATGCCTTTGCGCTTGTATCGTGACAATTTTGCCTGATGAATTATTCATATTACGTCATGATCGAGGTTTCCAATAATAATTTGTAATGCTTATATATCATTTTTGTTATGTGCGCCTTGCGCTTTTGTGGTGATGTTAAAGGGGGCAGCGCTTTTATGGGCAGTGGTTGGGGCTTGCGTCTTGGTGGGATATCTGTATAAAAGCTGTATATGTATATATAAGGAAAGATTCATTTTATGGCTAGTCAAGGGTCCAAAAACACATATATAGAAGCGCAAAGAGAATGTGCAGCATTTTTTGAAAGCGCCGCGTTTAACACGTTGGTTGAAGCTTTTAATAGCCATGCATCGCAGAGAGGCGATATTTGCCAAGAGCGCCTAAAATACGCAGATGTCTATGATGAGGAATATGCATTTACAGCCGCAGAATTTGGCAAAGTTTGCGATGCGTTGTTTAATGCATTGGCGGAAGATGTTCGCCATGTGGGCGGCGCATCTCCTGTTTTTGAACTTGACTATAAAGGCCTAACTTTTGGCCTGTGTATTGGGCAGGGTTCTTCATATGATTGCAAATTAGCGCGGCAGCTTTAAAATCACGCTAAAGGTTATAACAAATATGTTATAAGGAGGGGCTGTTGGGGTATTATTTATCTAGTTTAAACTTAAATATGCTGTTGGTTTTTGATGCTGTCTGCCGGCATCATAATATGACGCGCGCCGCAGAAGACCTTAACCTCTCGCAGCCCGCCGTATCGCGTTATATGAAAGAATTACGCGCGATTACGGGGCAGGAACTTTTTATCAAAACACCGTCGGGTTTAGAATTGACGCGCGAAGGGCGGCAATGCTGGGGGCGTGCGGTCGATATTTTAGATGGCTGTGAATATTTTACGCAATATGATGAAAGTGATTTTGATCCGTGCGCAGAAGAACGCCGCTTTGATATTGCGATTACCCCGATTAATGCCAGCTATTATGTTGAACAAATCATGCTTTATGCGCGGCGTCACTATCCCAATTTGGCGATGAATATGATGCGCGTGAATGCACATCAAGCCGTTGATTTGTTGGAGGCACGGGAAATCGCGGCCTGCATTGGCCACAAGGCCGACCCGTTACCCCCTTATATTGAATGTGAAACTTTGCGTGAGATTAGTTACACGTTAATTTGTTCAAAACATAACCGCTTTTATACGCAAGGCTATATGGACGCAGATGATTTTATTAATGCAGCGCATTTGAAAATTCATACGGGGCTGAAAACCACAAATCTGGATCGTGAATTGATGAAGGGCGGTATTTTGCAGCGCCACTTAACGGAAGTGCCCGATATAGCATCAGCGCTTATTATGCTACGCAATACGGACATGACTTTGATGGCGATGAGCGAAAACGCGAACACGCTGTGCCAGCAATATGATGATTTGCGCATTGTGGAAGTGCGCGGCGCATTGCTGCCTGTAACGGAGTCGTCCTTAATGTGGAATAAATGCAACAATGCATATAAGCCGCATGTCTGGCTGCGTTCATATATTAAAAACCGTTTATGCGGCGCATAGAAGTAGCCCGGATTGTAATTCTTACAATCCGGGCTAAGGGGAGTCACTTGCTAGGGTTTGGGTTTAGGTTAGGGAGGTCGCAAGCGAACTTGTTCGGTGTGTGGGTTATTGGTGTAGTGTGAGGACCGAAATTTTTTCCCCTTTAAACAGTTGGTGTGTAAAGTCTTCTACTTTTTTGGGTGTAAAACTGTTGTTCTTATTAATCTCTTTTTCTTTGTAAAGCGTATTATCCGCCGCACTCATAATGGCTTTAACGCTATCGCCTTTTGCAAATTTACGCAGGCCGAGGCTCGCACGGATTTCAATTTCTTCGCCGTCCCATTCCAGGGACAGAGTGTTGAGTTTTTTCCCAATCTCTTGTGTGCGGTCAATGGCGATTTCTGCATCCGCATCGGCAAAGATAAGGACGAATTCGTCTCCGCCAAGGCGGGCTGCAACATCAAGAGAGCGCGTTTCAGCGTCTAGTAAGTCCGCGACTAATCTTAGGCATTCATCACCAGCTTGGTGTCCGTGCTGATCGTTAATTTGCTTAAAGTTATCAAGGTCGATCATCACTAATAGGCCGCCGCGGCTTTTGCCTCTGTTGACGCGTTCAATTTCCATGTTAAAGGCACGTTCAAATTGTCTGCGGTTGGCAAGGCCTGTTAAAAAATCAGTATCCGCAATTTTCTCAAGGATCATAATTTCCTTTTGTTGGTCGGCTATCACTTGCTGCGCTTCTTTAAGGCTTAGGCGCAAGGCATGAAATATTGATAAAGCTTTGCTTGCAAAGGCGCTCCAATTTGACGCCTGTGCTTTGTTGCTAAATAAAGTGTCGAGGTCATGCGCCGCAGGAATAAGGCTGTGGTGGCTCGCATAAGCTGATATTTCAGATGGCTGCGTCAACATATATGTACCCTCGTTTGTTTAAGCTCAATTTCGTATTTGATGGGCTGTTTGCCTATCTCTTCATTCTCGGTTATATGCTATGCGAAGTTTGTGCCAGAAAGCTTTAAACTATGTTTTATAAGGGTTTTGTAATGTTAAATAGGGATTGCTAAATTATTTAGGGGGCTGTATTTTTGCCTTAGTTGGTATTTTTTTGCCCTTGAGGCGGAAAATGTTGCCCGTTCACAAATAAGGATAGAGATTATTTTGCCCTATATTCATAATGCTTTTGTTAAAACTTCTTTTCTCACAGCCTTCTTTATGGCGCTAGTCTTTACGTTGTCTGCAGCGCCGTTTGAGCAAGCCGCCGCGCAAGGTGCGTCGCTGCAAGGCTACCAAGCTCAGTATAGTATGAAGCTGCTAGAGTCAAAGCCAGCATCAAACATCGCGGCGCTTAATGGGCAGCTTGAATATGATTTTAAAGAAGATTGCGATGGCTGGAGCACTTCATATCAATTCGATTTCAAATATAACTTCACCAACCATTCTTCGGGGCAGATGACGACCCAGACCACAACATATGAGAGTAAAGACTTTTCACGCTATAATTTTTCTATTGCGCGCCAAATGGCGGGGGCAGCGCTAGATAGCGTGAAAGGCCGCGCAGAATTGTCAGATGACGTTGTTAAGGTATATTACATGGGGGACGCTGCGCGCGAAGAAACATATAAAGGCGATATATTGCTGCCAAGTGAACATGCTTTGATATTGTTAGAGCAAGCACGCGCAGGTAAGGCTTTTTCCTCTTACGAAGTCTTTGATGGCCTAGAGCAGCAAGGGACGCGCACGATTACCTCATATGTCTTCCCTTATAAAGAAGATGGCGATTATGCGAAAGCGCAGCATATGGGCGTGCTGAATGATGGGATGAAAAAATGGCGTGTATCAGTGGCGTATTTTTCTGATAGCACGACAAAAGAAGCATCTGACTATGAGATGAGCGCAACGCTTTATGATAATGGTGTGATGGATGATATTCGACTCGACTATCATGACCATATTATTGGGCAGGAATTAACGTCTTTGTCGATGTATGATGCGCCGCATTGTCCATAACTGCCCCAATATATACGGCGTTGGTCTCGGCTAGGTGATAAAACCAAGTAAAATCATATATTCGCTTTAAATTTTAACGTTTTTGCAATACTATCTTTGTACTGTATATGAGGTAATAACCTTTATCGTCACAATGAATTTAGGATGTAGATTTTAAAATGAGCAAGACTGTTCTAATTGTCGAAGACAATGAGCTAAATATGAAGCTTTTTAATGATTTGTTAGAAGCGCATAACATCAACACATTACAGACTAAAGATGGTCGTGAGGTGCTGGATATTGCGCGCGAAAAAAAGCCTGATCTAATTATCATGGATATTCAGCTCCCAGAAGTCTCTGGCTTGGAAGTGACGAAATGGCTAAAAGCCGATGACGCATTGAAAACGATACCTGTCATTGCCGTGACGGCCTTTGCTATGAAAGGCGATGAGCAAAAGATCCGCGAAGTTGGCTGTGATGATTATATCTCGAAGCCGATTTCTGTTTCGCATTTTATGGATGTTGTGAATAAACATTTAAACGCTTAAGAATTTTAAGGAAGACGTATGTCTGCACGTATTTTAGTTGTCGATGATATTTTACCCAATGTGAAGCTTTTGGAAGCAAAGCTGATCAGTGAGTATTATGATGTAATTACGGCGACAAATGGTGAAGATGCTTTGGTGCGGGTTAAAGAAGACAGCCCCGATCTTATTCTTTTAGATGTGATGATGCCTGGTATGGATGGCTTTGAAGTCTGTCGGCGGATTAAAGAAGACCCTGACACCTCGCATATTCCTGTTGTGATGGTCACAGCGCTAACTGATGTGCAGGACCGTGTTAAAGGGCTTGAAAACGGCGCAGATGATTTCTTGAGTAAACCAATTAATGATACGGCGCTGATGGCGCGCGTACGTTCGCTCGTCCGTTTGAAAATGACGATTGATGAATGGCGTGTGCGTTCTAATGCCGCCAATACGCTCGGCGTGATGGACGATTCTGGTGCGGTGATGAATGAACCGGTACAGGGCGCGCAGGTTTTATTGGTTGAAGACCAAGATTTTGAAGTTGATAAAATCAAATCTTCACTCTCTGTTGATAATAATATTATTATTCAGGCGCGTAGTGGCATGGAAGCCCTTGAATATGCGCGTGAGCGTGAATTTGACTTAATTGCCGTATCGCTAAACCTTGGCGGTGAAGATGGCTTGCGCCTGTGTTCGCACATACGCTCAAACGAACATACACGCGCCGTGCCGATTATTATGATTGCATCACCTGATGATATGCCGCGCGTCGCCCACGGCCTTGAAATTGGCGCGCATGATTATATTATGCGCCCGATTGATAAAAACGAAATGCTGGCGCGCGCGCGTACGCAAGTACGCCGCAAGCGCTTCCAAGAACGTTTACGTTCAAACTATGAAACAAGCCTCAATATGGCGCTTACAGACCAATTAACAGGGCTTTATAACCGCCGTTACTTTGAAGTGCATATGGAGAAGCTGTTAGAAGACAATAAGACAAGCGCCAAAAACCTCTGCGTGCTTTACATGGATATTGATAAGTTTAAAAGCGTCAATGATACATGGGGGCATAATGTCGGGGATGAGATTTTGAAAGTCTTTTCCAACCGTTTGAAAGATAATTTGCGTAGCTTTGATATGCTCGCGCGTCTTGGCGGTGAAGAATTTGTCGCGGTCTTGCCTGATGTGTCGCAAGAAAAAGCACTTTATGTCGCAGAGCGCTTGCGCCGCATTGTCGCGGATGAAGCTTTTGAATGTTCTGTGCCTGAAGGTGC
>MDTB01224175.1_pt1 | contig 14892 bp, 14 predicted proteins | sample 811161 | NCBI WGS metagenome assembly MDTB01 (sample SAMN05326650, study PRJNA326480) | marine metagenome | isolation source: seawater | place: Mediterranean Sea | collected 2009
AGTTTTGAAAAAATTTGCTCAAGATAATCTAATGAAATACCTTGTCTTAAGGATATATCTCTTAGCGATACAGGATTGATATTATCAAACCTCGCTAAATCAATTAATGCCATTACGGCATATCTTCCTTTAGATGTTAATTTCATTTTCCCCTTTAAATTTGCGCTTTTTATACATACCTGACTTAATTGATCAAGTATAGTTTTAAAAAAAAAGTTAACATATTGTCGCTCAGTTATGATATGTGTACGTTTTTTTTGAGAACAATAATCAATAGCGTATATGGAAAACAAAATTTTAGAAATTTTCATCCCAGGTCCAGCTGGAAGATTGGAAGCTAAATATTTTAAAAGTAAAAAAAATACATCACCAGTTGCCCTGATACTTCAACCTCACCCTCAGTACGGAGGGACTATGAATAATAAAGTGGTGGTAGATACTTTTAATGCTTTTATGGAGAACGATTTTTCAGTTTGTAGAGTTAATTTTCGTGGAGTAGGTAAAAGTGATGGTGAGTTTGATAATGGTCAAGGTGAACTTGCAGATGCAGCTGCAGCACTAGATTGGTTGGAAAGAGAAAATTTTGACAACTCTCAATGTTGGGTATCTGGTTTTTCTTTTGGATCATTGATTGCTATGCAATTACTAATGAGAAGACCTGAGATAAATAGATTTATTGCAATATCTCCTCAACCAAATGTTTACGATTTTACCTTTTTATCTCCATGTCCTACTTCAGGATTAATGATCTGTGGAAAAAAAGATGAACTAGTTCCTATGGAATATATAAATGAATTGAATAATAAATTAAGTGCACAAAAAGGTATAAATGTTGAATTTCAATTTATACCTGAAGCTAATCATTTTTTTTCAAAAAATAGTGAAGGCTTGGTAAAAAATTTAGATAATTATATTAAAAAAGAAACTGCTTTATACTAAAAGTTTTTTACTATTTTTCCTCCAGTCGAAGGAATTTTACATCCAGTAGATTGTGGAAAAGAAATTGGTAATTTTAATAAAGATCTTATAGCAAGATATCCAAAAGCTTGGGACTCTATATAATCTCCGTTGAAATTATAATTATCAATTGCATCTATAGTTATATTTTTATAGTTTGATAAATATTTTTTAATAGTTTGTATCATAAAATTATTTTTTCTTCCTCCACCACATATTAAATGATGTGTTTGAATTTTTTTGTCAAAATTGTTTACATACTTTATACCTTTTGAAATTAGATAAGCAGTAAAACTTGTAATGGTTGCACATCCATTTTCTAATGATAAACCTTTGGCAAAGGAAATATCAAATTCTTTTGTATCTAAAGATTTATCATATGAATTAATTCTAAAATTTTCTATTGCTTGATTTAAAATTAGTTTATCAACTATTCCGGACTCTCCTATAGAACCATTATTATCATATCTATAATTCGAATTTTTAATAATCCATTGATCAATCATACAATTGCCAGGACCTATATCAAATGCTTTAAATTTATAACTTTCAAGATCTTTATCCTCAGGTGTTATTGTAATATTTGAAATCCCTCCTATGTTTAAAATACAAATAGGATATTTGAGTTTACTTTTTATATTCAAAATTTTTGATATAAGGTTGTGAAAAATTGGTGTTAACGGTGCTCCTTGACCTCCATTAGTAATATCTTCTTGTCTAAAATCATAAACAACTTTTTTTTGTGTTAGCTGTGATAATAATTTTCCATCCCCTATTTGCTTAGAAACTTTCTCTTTTGAGTCATGAAAAATAGTTTGTCCATGGAATCCTATTAAATCAATCTGTCCTTCGTATTTTCTTTTCATTTCATTAACAATTTTGCTATGAAAAATTGTTAATTCTCTCTCTAAGTCTTTCAATTCTTTAGAGTACTTTAATAGATCTTGCTTGTTACAAACCAAATTTCTTAAATTAACTAATTTTTTGTATAGTTTTTCATCAAATTTATAATATGCATCCAGTATGTTCGTATATTGATTTAATCCATCAGATCTAATTAATGAAGCATCTACACCATCCATTGATGTACCACTCATTAACCCTATGGCTGTATATATTTTATTTTTCATTATTATTTTTTTTTATTAAAATTTGTATATTGTAGAATCATAATCTTATGAATAAATTTTTAAAAGAGTTTAAAGATAGAGGATTTTTCTATCAATGTACAAATGAAAAGGAATTATCAAATTTATTAGATAATAAAAAGATTAAAGCCTATATTGGTTTCGACTGTACCGCAGAAAGTTTGCACGTGGGTAGTTTATTACAAATAATGTGTTTAAAATTACTTCAAAAATATGGTCATCGTCCAATTGTTCTTTTAGGGGGTGGTACCACTAGAATTGGTGACCCTTCAGGTAAAGATAAAACAAGAAAAATTTTAAACGAAGATGAAATTGAAAAAAATATTACTAATATAAAAATCATCTTAAAAAAATTTCTAGATAATAACAATCCAAAGACAAAACCAATTTTTGTTAATAATTATGATTGGTTAAAAAATTTAAATTACATTTCTTTCTTAAGAGATATTGGAAAACATTTTACAATCAATAAAATGTTAACTTTTGATAGTGTTAAGACAAGATTAGAAAGAGAGCAATCTTTAAGTTACATGGAATTTAATTATATGATTTTACAAGCCTATGATTTTTTAGAGTTAAATAAAAAAGAAAATTGTTCTTTACAAATTGGTGGATCAGATCAATGGGGTAATATTGTTAATGGCGTAGATTTAATTAAAAGATACTCAAATGAACAAACTTATGGCTTAACAACACCACTGATTACTACAGCTGCAGGTTCTAAAATGGGGAAAACTGAAACTGGAGCTATTTGGCTTGATGAAAGATTTCTTTCTGCATATGACTATTGGCAGTTTTGGAGAAATACTGATGATAGAGATGTTTTAAAATTTTTAAATTTTTTTTCCGAATTGGATGTTTCTGAGATTAAAAATATTAAAAATGATAATATTAATGACCTTAAAATACTCCTTGCTAACAAGACAACCGAAATGTTACATGGTAAACAAGCTGCTCTCAGATCCGAAAAAACTGCTAGAGAAACCTTTTCTGAAAGTTCATCTGGCTCTAGTCTTCCAAGTATTAAAATTGAATTTGAAGATATTAAAAAAAAAATAAATATAATTGATCTAATTATTTTATCTAAATTAGAAAGTTCTAAAAGTGAAATAAGAAGATTGATAAAAGGAAAAGCGATAAAGATTAATAATATAATTATAGATGATGAGAAATTGATTATAGATTTAGGTTTTTTTAATGATAAATATCTTAAACTTTCGATTGGTAAAAAAAGACATTTAAAGATAGAAATTAATTAATTTTTTTTGATTTTTTCTAACGTTCTTGTAATAAATCTAGGAGTTAGTGTCTTTAAAGGATTTACTGTTGTTTCTAAGTCATCAGGATGACCTTTAATTTTAAAACTAACTCCAAATACACCTTCTCCAACTTTAGATCCTACTAGAATTTTACCCAAAAGAGGTATAGATCCAATAGTTTTATTAATTGTAGTCGCTGGCACTAACGTACCTCTCAAGCTTACTAATTTATCATTTTCAACATATCCACTCATCAAAATAGATATTGCTGGACCTATGGCGTATAATTCATCTATAGTTATTGAATTGTCGTTGCTAGTAAAATTCATTTCTAGTTCATTAAATCTAATTCCTTCACCTGTCAAAGTATCAGCTATACCTTGAAGTGAAGCAAGTGTTAGAAGTTTAGTTAAAGCAGGTAGCTCCTGAAGTTTGAAATCAAAAATACCAAGTTTCGATACTGATTTATCATTTGTTTTAATTGAATAAAAATCTAAAGATCCTTCCTCATAACCTTTAATAAAATTATATCTATGAACTAAAGGTTCTGCTTTTTCTGAAAATAAAGTGGTAATTTTTTGATCATCATTAGATTTGATAGAAAAATTAAATTTTTTGTTATCTGAATATTTAGAGATAATATTTGCAGATTTCACATCATTATTTGTCATATTTAAATCACCCTTTAAACCAATTAAAAAATTTTCTCTATCAAGATAAACTTGATCTATTTCCATATTCAATTTAAAGTTTTTTTTAAATAAATCATTTCGATTATCATCATTCTTAAGAAGTCTACTTATTAAACTATTTGCATTAAATATTTTGCCAATCAAATTATAGTCATTTTTATTTCTTGTTAACTTTATTTTATTCTCTTTTTCATCACTATCAATATAATCCAATATCATATTATCAATTTTTATAATTTTAAAATCTTTATCTAAAAAAATATTTTCAAATAAAATTTTATTAGCTTTTTCTTTAATCTCAATAAGTTCAAAATTAATTTCATTATCTTTATTTAATAAAGTTTTAACTTTAACTGTTGCGGATGTATTCTTGGGTTTTTGGTAATTTAAAAATTCTAAAGAAAGTGGATTTTGATCTAATTCAAGTGTTGTATTAATTTGATAATGTTTTTTTTGATTAGTAATCGAATACTTAATTTTATCTATATTTTCTTGTAGCAAAATATCACCTGATCCATTTATAGAAAAAATATTATCTTTTAAATTTACTTTAACATTTTGATTTTTTAAAAAAATTTTATCTTTTATTTCAGGTAAGAAATATTTTCCTTTTTTCTTATTTTTAAAGGATAAGTCTTCTATTTTTAGTGCTGAAACTAAAGATAAATCCTTAATCTTGAATGTATTGTTAATTGTAAATGAGAAATCACTTTTTGAACTAAACTTAATTTTTTCAAATCCTTGGATTTTTGTAAATAATTTTGTTAAATCTAATATTTGATTTTTATCTAATTCTAAAATTTTATTTTCAAAACTACCATTGATGAAAACATTATTGTTTTCATTAATTAATGATATTTTTTCAGAAAAAAAGTCAAAATCATTAAGCGAAAGTTTAATATCTTTCAAATCATAATTGTTATTTTGAAATTTAAAGAGAAAATTAATATTATTAGCACTATACTTTCTTAATATATCTAATTGCCCATCTTTTACAAAACCATCAAGTCTAAAATTTTCTTTTATTTTTCCATTTTCATCAAAATTTATCTTTATATCAGCAACCAAGTGCCCTTTTTTAATCTTGTCTTGAAGCACATATATTTCTGGAGAGTTACTTATTACACCTATTAAACTTAAAATATTTTTTATGGTGTTCGATTTTGTAGATATATAAAGATTTTCTAAAGCAAATTCTCTTTTTAAAAATGATTTTAATGAAATTAGTGTTTTTATACTTTCTATTTTAATATTTTGGTTCTTAAAAAATATTTTTGGATTTAAAGTTTTCGCTTCAATATTTAATTTTTTTAAATTCAAATATAATTGAACCTTATCGAGCTCTATAATTAGATTTTTATCAATTTTATTAACTCTATCAATTATTTGGTTATTAAAATTTTTTGTGTTAATTCCAAATATTGAAAAATATCCTACAGAAAAGAAAAGTGCTAAAAAAATAAATAGTAAATTATATAAAATTATTTTTTTCATTGAATTTTATAAAGTGACTGCTCTAAAAAATCATCTAAATCTCCATCTAAAACTTTATCTGGACTTGTGCTTTCAAAATTTGTTCTATTGTCTTTAACAAGTCTATATGGTTGTAAAACATAAGATCTTATTTGATGTCCCCAACCTATTTCTGATTTAGAAGACTCTACATTTTGATTTTTTTGTTCTTTTTTTTTCATTTCATAATCATACAGTCTAGCTTTTAACATGTTCATACATGTATCTTTATTTTTGTGTTGTGATCTTTCATTTTGACACTGCACCACAATTTTAGATGGAATATGAGTTATTCTTACAGCACTATCTGTAGTATTAACATGTTGTCCTCCCGCTCCACTTGAACGATATGTATCTATTCTTAAATCTTTTTCCAAAATATCTATAGTTATATTCTCATCTATAACAGGATATACCCAAACACTTGCAAAACTAGTATGTCTTCTTGCTCCTGAATCAAATGGTGAAATCCTAACTAACCTATGTATACCCGACTCTCGTCTTAACAATCCAAATACGTAATCACCCTCTATTTTTATAGTAGAAGATTTAATACCCACCTCTTCACCTTTGTGTTCGCTAATTAAATTTGAGTTAAAATTTTTATTATCAGACCATTTTAAATACATTCTTCTTAACATATCAGCCCAATCTTGGCTTTCGGTACCACCAGCCCCAGCATGAATCTCTATATAACAACTGAGTGGATCAACTTGTTTTGATAAAAAACATTTAATTTCATTCTTTTTAACTAGTAAATTTAAATCTTTTATATCTTGTAATATTTCTTTTTGAATTAACTCATTATTTTCCTCAATTGCTAATTGATGTAAATCATCAAAATCTCTTAGTCTTTTATTTGAGTCATTATATGAGTTTATTAAATTTTCTAATAATTTTTTTTCTTTAATAATATTTTTAGAGTTTTTTTTATCTTGCCAAAAGTTGGTATCTGATATTTTAGTATTTAATTTTTTTAATTTTAAATCAATATCATTTTTTTCAAAGATACTCCTTAATTCTTTGATTAATTTTTTTAATTTCTTCTTTATAATTAAAATAAGTATTTTCCATTAGTAAAACTTTAGTATATTATTTTCTGCTAATCTATTATTATTTAACTCTAAAATTTTACCGTCAACTACATTTTTTTGCTTATATACTTCTATAATCGTGTTTTCGGATGAAAAATTTGCCTTCTGTCCCGTTACAGGGTCAATGACCATCATGGCTATACCCTCAACAGCTTTAAAGGGTCTAGCATCTGATTTTTTTATTGCATTCTTAACAAAATTTTTAAAAATTGGTAAGGCAGTTTTAGAACCAGTTTCATATTTTCCTAAAGGTTTTGGATTATCAGATCCTACATATACACCAATTAATAAATTTGAAGTATATCCAATAAACCATGTATCTGTATTTTTATTTGTTGTTCCTGTTTTTCCAGCAATATTTAACTTTAAATCTTTTAATTTTTTTCCCGTACCTCTTTGAATTACACCTTCTAATATAGAAGTCATTTGAAAAGCTGTTTGAGATGAAAATATTTGTTTATAATCATTTTTAATATCAGGATAATCATTACTTAAGTAAGAGATTTTGTCACAATTTGTACATTTTCTTTTTTCGTTATTATAAATTGTCTTTCCTTCACTATCTTGAATTCTATCTATAATTATGGGATCTACCAACTTTCCATTATTTACAAAGACTGAATAGGCTGATGTAAGTTTTAAAAGTGTAGTTTCAGCAGATCCAAGCGAAATAGATAATAGTTGCTCTGGATTTTTATAAATTCCCAAATTTTTTGAAAAATTTATAATCTTATTTATACCAAGGTTTTGAGCAATTCTTATAGTCATCAAATTTCTTGATTTTTCAAGGCCAACTCTAAGAGTTGATGGACCATAAAATTTTTTACCATAATTTTCAGGTTTCCACATTTTTAAATCAGTACCTTGTTCTAAAACTAATGGAGCATCTAAGATTATCGATGAAGGTGTAAAATTATTCTCTAAAGCCAATGCATAAATAAATGGCTTGAAAGCAGAGCCTGGTTGTCTTAGAGCTTGAGTTGCTCGGTTAAATTCACTTTTTTTAAAACTAAACCCTCCGCTAAGCGCTAGCACTCTACCAGTATAAGGGTCCATAACCACAATACCTCCATTAATTTTAGGCAATTGTCTTAAGCTAAACTTATTATCTTTAATTTTTTCAACATATATTATGTCTCCTGTGCGCAGTAATTGGCTAAATTCTTTTTTTGTCCAAGAAATATCTTTATATTCTATAATACCATCTAATTTATCATCAACTTCAATAATTACAGAAAATTTATTTATTTTTTTTACAATTGCTAAATCCCAGTTGATTGATTTCTCTAAAATAAATTTATTTAACCCTTCAAACCAATCTTTTGAATATTTTTTATTAGCAAGGCTTCCTCTCCAACCTTTTCTTTTATCATATGAGATTAAACCATCTCTTAGGGTTTCAGTAGCAATTTTTTGAAGTTTTAAATTTATAGGAGTGTTTATATTAAGTCCTTGTTTATAAACTTTGTCATAACTCAAAGTTTCAATAATATTTTTCCTTACGTCCTCAATATAGTATTGTGTGTCCTCTAAAAAAACTTTTTTTGATTTATTTAAAATAATTTTTTCATTTTTTAATTTAGAATATAATTGTGAGTCTATATAACCATTATCAAATAAATTCTTTAAAACTAAATCTCTTCTAAATTTTGCTAGATCAATATTTCGATAAGGATTATAACGACTAGGCGCTTTAGGCAGAGCAGCTAATAATGCGGCATCATTATAATTTAAATCTCTTATAGATTTATCAAAATATTCTAAACTAGCTGCAGCTACACCATACGCACCACTACCTAGATAAATTTGATTCAGATATAATTCTAATATTCTTTCTTTCGTTAATGCTCTTTCAATCCTAAAAGCAAGTATCGCTTCTTTTATTTTTCTATTTAAACTAACTTCATTCGATAATAAAAAATTTTTTGCTACTTGCTGAGTAATTGTCGATGCTCCTTCAAGTCTTTTTGATGAGATTATATTCTTAATATTATTGATTACGGCTCTTATAACTCCTTTTGCATCGACACCTGGATGTGAAAAAAAATTCTTATCCTCAGCTGACAGGAATGAGTTGATTACTGTTTTTGGGATTGAATTGTACGGAACAAATATCCTTTTTTCTTTAGAAAAATCTGCCACTAGTTCGCCATTACCAGAGTATACTTTACTAGAAACTGGAGGTTTGTAATTTTTAAGGAATTTATAATCAGGTATATTATTTGAATAAGTCCATAAAATACTCAAGATACTGATTAATATTAACAAAAATAAAGTTGATATGCCTATTAAAATTTTCTTTAGAAACTTATTCATTTTATTTCCATTATATCCTCTAATTTGTTAAAGATAAGGCAACAGATTTTAACAATATTAAATAATAATTAAAAATAAATGAACAAATTAATCAAAAAATTATGGAAAAAAATTTATATATTGATGCCTCGCATCCAAATGAAACAAGAGTTGTTCTTAAATCAAATGATAATATTGAAGATTACGAATACGAAGGTTTAAAGAATAATCTAATTAAAAATAATATTTATCTTGGAAAGGTAAGTAGAATAGAACCATCTCTTCAAGCTGCTTTTATAGATTTTGGAAGAGAGAGACATGGTTTTCTATCATTTAATGACATTCAGTCCGATTATTATCAGATTCCCAAAGGTGATTTAGAAAAAATTAAACAAGAGGAAGAAAAAGTAAGAGAGGAGCTTTCAAAACAACTAGAAGCTAAGGAAAATGAAAATATTGCCGAAGGGAAATTAGAAATTGATGACCCTATAGAAAAAGAACCAAATGAAGAAATTGATAACAAAGATAATTTAGAAGATGAAAAGGAAAAAAAGAAAGAGAATAAATTTAGATTTAAAAGATATAAAATACAAGAAGTTATAAAACCAAATCAAGTTATACTTGTTCAGGTTATAAAAGATGAGAGAGGTCAAAAAGGAGCTGCTCTGAGTACTTTTATTTCTATAGCGGGAAAATATATTGTATTAATGCCTAACACTCCAAAAGGAGGTGGTATTTCGAGAAAAATATTTAATCCAGCTGATAGAAAAAAAATAAGAACTATTTTAAATGAAATTGAAATCCCAAAAGAAATGGGACTTATAGTTAGGACCGCAGGTAGTAACAAAACAAAAAATGAAATTAATAATGACTTACTAACTTTAATAAATACTTGGTCCCAAATTAAAGATACAGCGATAAATTCCATAGCTCCTTCATTGATTCATCAGGAAAGTGAAATTATCAAAAGAACTTTAAGAGATATGTTTGATGATAATACTCAAAATATTATTGTAGAGGGTAATGAAGGATATAAAAAAGCTCAAACATTCATGAAAATGATAATGCCATCTAATGTAAAAAAAGTAAAAAAATACAGAGGTAAAGTTCCTTTATTTATAGAAGAAAATATAGAGCAAAAACTTAATCAAATTTTTGAGTCTGAAATTAAATTAAAATCTGGAGGGTATTTAGTGATAAACCCTACTGAAGCTTTAGTATCAATTGATATTAACTCTGGAAGCTCAATTAAAGGTAAAAATGTTGAAAGTACAGCGTTAGACACTAACATTGAGGCAGCAGAGGAAATAGCAAGACAAATTAAGATAAGAGATTTATCAGGATTAATAATTATTGATTTCATTGATATGTTAAGTTTTGGAAATCGAAGATTAGTTGAAAGAAAACTTAAAGAAAAATGTAGAACAGATAGAGCACGTATTCAAATAGGCAGAATTAGCAATTTTGGTCTTTTAGAAATGTCAAGACAAAGGCTAAGGGAAAGTGCTATTAAATGGAAGGTGGCTCTCACAAACGAGTCTTTTGCACAAAAATTACTTAAAACAGTTGAATTAAAAGCAGTAATTAATAAGGCAAAATTTGTTGAATTAAGAGTTTGTGAAAAAATTTCTGATTTTTTAAAAGAAAATTTTGTAAACGATTTAACTTATTTTGAGAAGAAAAATAAAATGACTATAGACATTATTAGTGACCCCACACTTATAATACCAGAGTACATAATCAATGTTCAAAATAAATCAAAAAAGATAATAGAAGTTATTGAATTTTTTGAAAAATTAAAGAATCTAGATTTGCAAAATAAAGAGGATAAGATTATTGAAAAAATTGATAATAAAAAATTTAAAAATAAACCTTTTAGAAAAAAAAAATATTTTAAAAAAACTAAATAATTCCTTTGAGTGGTGAAGATGCTTTTCCCATTAAAGTTTTATCTATTCTACCTGAATTAAAAGATTGTCTGCCAGCAATAACTGCGTTTTTAAACGCAAGAGCCATTTCAAATGGATTTTTTGCTTTTGCTATCGCAGTATTGACCAATACTCCATCACAACCTAACTCCATCGCTATTGATGCATCTGAGGCTTGACCTAATCCAGCATCTATAATTAATGGTAATTTTGTCTGCTTTCTAATGATTTGTATATTGGTTTTATTCTGGATACCAAGTCCAGACCCAATTGGAGCTGCTAATGGCATGATTGCTACTGCTCCTGCATTTTCTAATCTTTTTGCCATTAGTGGATCATCATTACAATAAACCATAACCTTAAATCCCTCTTTAGTAAGAACTTCAGTAGATTTTAGAGTTTCAATCATATCTGGAAATAAATTAAGCTTATCGCCTAAAACTTCTAATTTTACCAATTTCCAACCACCAATTTCTCTAGCGAGTCTAAGAGTTCTTAGTGCATCTATAGAATTAAAACATCCTGCAGTATTAGGCAAATATTGTATTTTTTTTGGATTTAAATAATCCATTAATAATGGTTTTTTTTTATCTATTATATTTACTCTTCTTACAGCAACTGTCACAATTTCAGCACCTGAAAATTTTACCGCTTTAGCACATTCTTTCATGCTTTTGTATTTTCCTGTTCCAACTATTAAACGAGAATTAAACCTTTGTTTGGCAATTTTTAATTTGTCTCTTTTCAAATTATCCTCCTCCAATAAAATGAACTATTTCAATTTTGTCATTTTTTTTTAAACTAATCTGTTTTATTGTTTTTTTATCTATTATTTCTTTATTAAGTTCAATTGCTACCTTTTTAAGAGGTATTTTTAAATTTTTGATTAAATCAGACATTTTATAATTTTGAGGTACTAATTTAGTTTTGCCATTTGCTTTAATTTTTATTTTTTTTACTTTTTTCATCGTATATAAAAGGTGAATGATTAATAAAATTATTATTATCAATGGTCCTAATCTTAATCTATTAGGGGAAAGAGAACAATCACAATATGGCTCTACAACTTTTGATAATTTGAAAGATAATTGCATCAAAAAAGCTAAAGAAATTCAAGTTGATTTAGATTTTGTGCAATCTAATATTGAGGGTGAAATTGTTAACTTAATTCAAGAAGCAAGAAATAAATATGATGGTATGATTATTAATGCAGCTGGATTTACTCACACTTCAGTGGCTATAAGAGATGCGCTGAATATATTTAAAAAACCAACTATCGAATTACATATTTCAAATATTTATAAAAGAGAGAAATTTAGACAAAAATCCCTTATAAGTGATGTCGTCACAGGAGGAATTTTTGGTTTAGGAGTTGAAGGATATATTTTGGCCATAATTTCAATTGAGAAGATGATTAAAAATGAAAATAGATAAAAAAATAATTAAACAATTAAATGATTATTTAGAAGAGTTTAATCTCACAGAGATAGAAATAGCTGAGAAAGAGTCAAGAATTAAAGTTTCAAAAAATAATAACTTACTAAATAACCAAATCTTAAACACTTCAAAAGTAAATAAAAATTTTGAAACTGAAACAACGATTTCAAGTATTAAATCTGGAATAGAGATTACTTCTCCAATTATTGGAACTGCTTATCATGCACCGGAACCTGGAGCAAAAAAATTTGTCGAAGTAGGAAAAAAAATTAAAAAAGGTGATACTCTTATGATTGTTGAGGCTATGAAAACTATGAATCACATTCCATCGACTTCAGATGGTATTGTAAAGGAAATCTGTGTTGAAGATGGTCAGCCGGTAGAGTTTGGTCAAACTATTATTGTTCTAGAATAAAATAATGTTTAAAAAAATCTTAATTGCAAATCGTGGGGAGATTGCAGTCAGAGTTATTAGAGCTTGTAAAGAATGGGGAATATCTACAGTAGCTGTTCACTCAGATGTTGATAGAGACAGTATGCATGTGAGAATGGCTGATGAAAGTGTTTGTATAGGATCACATCAGCCTCAAAATAGTTATTTAAATATTCCAGCTTTGATGTCAGCAATAGAGCTGACTAACTCAGAGGCAGTACATCCTGGTTATGGTTTTTTATCAGAAAATGCAAGTTTTGCCAAAATACTTGAAGAAAATAATATAAAATTTATTGGTGCTTCATCAAAATTAATTGGGATGATGGGTGATAAAATTCAAGCTAAGAAAATTGCAAAAGAAAATGGATTACCTGTAATTGAAGGTTCAGAAGGTGGAGTAAAAGATATAGCTCAAGCTAAAAAATTATGTAAAAAAATAGGATTTCCCATCTTAATTAAGGCATCTGGTGGTGGTGGTGGAAAAGGAATGAAAATAGTTTACAGAGATGAAGAATTTGAAACTTTATTTTCAACTGCAAAATCTGAAGCTAAGAAATATTTTGGAAATGACGAAGTCTATATTGAAAAATTTTTTCAGAATCCTAGACATATAGAGGTTCAAGTTTTAGCAGGTAAAAATGGAGTTGTTCATCTGCATGAAAGAGATTGCTCAGTACAAAGAAGACATCAAAAATTAATTGAGGAAACTCCAAGTCCAGTTTTAAATGATGAAATTAGAAGAGATTTATTTGAACGAACAGTAAATATGGTTTCTAAAATTGGATACATGGGAGCAGGAACAGTTGAATTTATTTATGAAGAAGGAAAATTTTACTTTTTAGAAATGAATACTCGAGTTCAGGTAGAACATCCTGTAACAGAGATGGTAACAGGTATAGATATTATAAAAGAACAAATTTGGATTGCTTTTTCTGGTGAAACAGCCTTAAAACAAACAGATATTAAGCCTAGAGGTCATGCAATTGAATGTAGAATTAATGCCGAGGATGCTAGTAAAAATTTTCAACCATCACCGGGAACAATTAGCATGTGCCATCAACCGTCTGGTTTTAGAACAAGAGTAGATGGAGCAATTTTTCAAGGTTATAAAGTAACTCCATATTATGACAGTATGGTCTGTAAATTAATATGTCATGGTAGAAATCGGACTGAAGCAATTCAAAGAATGAATAGATCTCTTGATGAATTTGTAATAGAGGGCATAACTACTACTATCCCTCTTCATAAAAAATTACTTAACCATAAAAAATTTGTTAACTCAGATTTCAATGTTGGTTGGCTTGATAAAGATAATATAGTTTAATAACAATCTATAAGCCAAATATCATAAACAGGGTGATCAAAAGGTGCTATAGATGGACTTGATGAAAACATCCATCCATTAAACACAAATACCTCATCATTATCTTTATTTGTTAAGTCTCTGACCTGAATATATGCTGTAATTTCAGGATTATCATCAAATTCTGAGTTCTTACACTTTAAGCTTTTTATAGATAAATCTTGGAATTTAATTAATTCTCCATTCTTTAGATTAAGTAATTTATTTTTTGAACTTATTTTATCTAATATTTTTAAGTCTGTATAATTACCCTCTAAACTATTTTGAGACAATGAACTACTAATAAAAAAAAAACAAAATATTAAGCTAAAAAATAATAATTTATTTCTATTCTTTCCAGCTTGTATATTTTTTTCTATTACCATCTTTATGTTTATTTGGATAATATGCTTTTTCCGTTCCTGTCAAGTTAGGTTTATGTGGTTTTTGCCAATCATATTTTTCAAGGTTATGTTTTGTTTCAATTTGATTAGGTGTAAAATGTATCCAAGAATACCATTCTATTGGTATTTTTGATGCATCAATAGTATCTGCATAAATAATCCATCTTTTACCATCTTTACTTTCGTAGTACTTATTTCCAAATTTATCATTTCCAACAAGCTTACCAAAAAAAACTGTTTTTAATCTTGTTCCAAAGGTATCCTGATTCCACCAAATGAAAATTTTTTTTAAAAGTGTCAACATATTTTTTTTTATTTATTCAATTAAAAATTGTAAAATTTAAATTAGACTAAAATATGAATTTGTATATAAATTTAATTGATTCAATAT
>MDTB01176405.1_pt1 | contig 14890 bp, 14 predicted proteins | sample 811161 | NCBI WGS metagenome assembly MDTB01 (sample SAMN05326650, study PRJNA326480) | marine metagenome | isolation source: seawater | place: Mediterranean Sea | collected 2009
GCTCTAACAGTTACAAATTATTCATTTCCTGAATCTAATGGAACATATTCCTCTGGTGGTGTTTTTGACGGTGATTTAGAAGTTAGTGGGTCTGCAAGTTTAGGTCCAGTGGACTTAACTGTTGGTTACTTTACTGACCTTGAAGCATTGTATATTGAGGCTGGATTCCCAATTGGACCAGTTGGTGTTGCTGTAGGTTATGGAAGCGACGGAGACGGAGCCTTCTACGCTGGTGGCGATAGTGGACTTGTTAATCTTTCATTTAGTGGCGAGAAGGAAATCAAATTAACTGAAGATTATTCACTTCCAGTATTTGGATCATTTATTTATAATCCTGACGCAGAATCTGCATTTTTAGTTTTCGGATTTAGTTTCTAATTAAAAAAAATAATTAATTATGAAATTATTATCAATATTATTCAACAACAACACATTAGCCGAAGTTAATGATGACTTCACTATCCTCTGGATATTGATTTCAGGAATATTAGTTTTCTTCATGCAAGCAGGTTTTACCTTATTAGAGTCAGGAATGACTAGAGACAAAAATGCTATTAATATTGCAATGAAGAATTTTATGGATATATCTGTTGCTACAATTACTTTTTGGGCAATTGGATATGGACTTATGTATGGAGCGAAGACTGGAGGATTTATTTCTCTTGGTTCTGATATCTGGTTTAATCCAGGAGCCGGAGCTCATGACGTGTTTTTTCAATTAGTATTTGCAGCCACTGCGGCTACTATTGTTTCCGGTGCAGTTGCTGGAAGAACTAAGTACTCAACATACATAATTTTTACAGTTTTCATGACTGCAATAATTTACCCTATATCTGGTGGATGGCAATGGTATGGTGATGGAGCATGGTTAGCAGATAGAGGTTTCATCGACTTTGCTGGATCTTCAATTGTTCATGCCGTAGGAGGTGTAGCTGCTTTAGTTGCTGCTATTATGGTTGGACCTAGAATAGGAAAATTTGGAAAAGATGGTTCAGTTAATGCCATGCCTGGAAGTAATTTGCTTTTAGCAACACTTGGTGTATTTATTCTTTGGTTAGGATGGTTTGGATTTAATGGTGGTTCACAATTAGCATGGGGAGGTGATGATTCAATTTACGCTTCTGCTGTTGTGTTGGTTACACAAATCGCTGCAGCCGCAGGTGGATTAGGAGCTTTAATTACATCATGGATTTGGTTTGGTAAACCTAGTTTATCACAAACTTTAAATGGATGTATAGCAGGTTTAGTTTCAATAACTGCTGGATGTGGAAATATGACATTTGGCGGAGGATTATTAGCTGGATTAATTGGAGGTGTGCTTGTAGTCGCTTCAATTGAGTTTATAGAGAAAAAACTTAAAATTGATGATGCTATTGGAGCCTTTTCAGCTCATGGTACTGCAGGAATCTGGGGTACAATTGTAATTGGACTTTGGGGAGTTGCTGATCCAATGGATGCTTCAACTGGACTTGGAATATTTAACGGTGGTGATGCTGGTCAACTAGGAACTCAAGCTTTAGGTGCATTAGCTTATTGTGCATGGGCTGCTGGTATGTCATTCTTAGTTTTATTTGTTCTTAAAATTACAATCGGATTAAGAGTAAGTGAAGAAGTAGAAAAAGGTGGGTTAGATATTAATGAGCATGGTGAAAAAGTTTTTGGAATTAATCCATAAACATTAATTAAATTTTATAAAAAGGCTGCATTATGCAGCCTTTTTTATTTACAAAAATTTATAATTTCTAAAAATAGACATATATAAATTATCAAATTCAAAAAATAAATACATCAAAAATTAGTTATTGACAATAAACAGTAGTTAGTTAATTTATTTAGTCATGTGAAAATCAGTAAAAATTAAATTTGTTAATTAAACAATCAGTTCTTTATATGAAAAAAGTAGAAGCAATTATAAGAAAATCTAAATTTCGTGAAGTAAAAGAAGCTCTTCACGATGTCGAAGTGAATTTCTTCAGTTACTGGGATGTAACTGGTGTAGGAAATGAAAAAGTTGGAAAAGTTTACAGAGGGATAACCTACAGTACCTCTGATATTCAAAGAAGATATTTATCAATTATAGTATCTGATTCATTTTTAGATAGAACTGTTGAAGCAATTTTAAAATCTGCTTCAACTGACAACGTAGGTGACGGAAAAATATTTATTAGTGATATTAAAGAAGCTTACAGAATTAGAACTGGTGAAAAAGGAAATCAATCTTTAAATTAAAATAAATGGAATTATTAACAACAAATAATGTTTGGATGATGATCTGTACTGCATTAGTTTTCTTTATGCATTTAGGTTTCTCGTTCTTAGAAGTAGGTTTAACAAGACAAAAAAATACGATAAATATCTTATTCAAAAATTTCTTTGTAATAACAATGGGATTAATTATATACTGCGCATTTGGGTTCAACTTAATGTATCCAGGTGAATTTGGTATAATTGATGGTTGGCTAGGATTTGCCGGTCCTGGATTAGATCCGGGAGCTGATTACGATCAACTAGCTTATGCTGATGGAGGATATACCTATTGGACTGATTTCTTATTTCAGGGAATGTTTGCAGCAACTGCAGCTACTATCATTTCAGGTTCAGTCGCTGAAAGAATTAAAATAACATCATTCATGTTGATAGCATTTTTATATGTAGCTTTTATTTATCCAATTGTTGGATCATGGCAATGGGGAGGTGGAGCATTTAGTACATTCACAGAAGATTACGGTTTTTATGATTTTGCGGGGTCTACACTTGTTCATTCAGTAGGTGGATGGGGAGCACTTGTTGTTATTTATTTTTTAGGAGCTAGAAAAGGTAAGTTTGATAAAGATGGTAATCCAGTTGCTATACCGGGATCGAACATACCATTATCAGCTGCTGGAGTATTAATTCTGTGGTTAGGATGGTTTGGATTTAATGGTGGATCAGTATTATCTGCTGATCCTGCACTAACATCATTAACTCTAGTAACAACTTGTTTAGCAGCAGCGGCTGGTGGAATTGGTGCTGCACTATTTTCAGGGTTACTTTATAAAAATCTTGATTTAACAATGTTTATGAATGGAGTTTTAGGAGGTTTAGTAGGTATTACAGCGGGAGCTGATCAGATGCTACCTGGCTCAGCAATCCTTATAGGATTAATTGCTGGTGTAATCGTAGTTCTCTCAGTAGCGCTTTTAGATAAATGTAAGCTTGATGATCCTGTAGGAGCAATTCCTGTTCACTTATTCTGTGGAATTTGGGGAACCTTAGCAGTTGGAATTTTTGGTGAATTAGCTGGCTTTGATCAATTTATGGTTCAACTTGCTTGTGTAGGAATCGCTGGTGTATTTTGTGTCATAGGTGCAACAATTATTACACTATTTGTAAAAGCAATAGCTGGATTAAGAGTTGATGAAAAAGAAGAAGTTGAAGGTTTAGATATCTCAGAACATGGTACTAGTGCTTATGGAGACTTTAGTATCAGATAAATTAAATATATTTTAGAAAATTTTCCATAATATAAAGTTAGTTGTTTAAATAAAAAATTTTCTAAATGTAAAAGGGTTACCATTCGGTAGCCCTTTTTTTATGAATTGATGATTTTGTTATAATTATCAACTACAGCCTCTGCTTTATCCAAAAAATTTTCTTTAGATGATGCATAAATAATTGCTCTTGAAATATTAATAATAATATTATTTGAAGTAGATGTTGATGATTGAATGACATCATTTATATCGCCACCCTGAGATCCAACTCCTGGAATAAGCAAAAAACTTTCAGGAATTATCTTTCTAATTTTTTTAAAATATTCTGTTTTGGTTGCTCCAATCACATACATTATTTTTTCGGAATGATTCCATGTTTTTGATTTAGATATAACGTCTAAGTAATTGTTGTTTGGTATTTGAAAATCTTTAGCCCCTTTGTTAGATGTTAAAGCTAAAATAATAACGTATTTATCATCATATTTTAGAAATTCAGAAACAGAATCTTCACCCATGTATGGTGAAACAGTTACAGAATCAAAATTCATTTTCTCAAAAAAAGCTTTTGCATACATACTTGATGTATTACCTATATCTGCTCTTTTAGCATCAGCAATTGTAAAAAGTTTAGGATACTTATCATTAATGTATTTAATTGTTTTTTCTAATGAAATCCAGCCTTCTACTCCCCTAGCTTCATAAAATGCAGTATTAATTTTTACAGCAATAATTTTTGAATGTAGTCTATCAATAAGAGATTTATTAAATTCAAAAACAGGATCTTCAAAATTTAGAAGAAATTCTGGGATTTTTTCAATATCTGTGTCTAATCCAAGACATAAATATGTTTTTTTTTCTCTAATATTATTGCTTAACTCAGATATTCTCATTTTTAAAAAGTTTCATTTTCTTTTTTCATCAGTTCAGTATTCTGCGCAATTTTCAGTTCTTCAATTAATTTCTCAATATCTCCATTTATAATATTTTGAAGGTCATATAAAGTTAAATTAATTCTATGATCAGTTACCCTGCCCTGTGGATAATTATAAGTTCTAATTTTTGCTGAGCGATCACCTGAAGAGACCATAAGACTTCTTTTTTCAGAATCTTCCTGAAGTTTTTTATTTAATTCTAGTTCATATAATCTAGTTCTTAAAACTTTAAGTGCTTTTTCAAGATTCTTGTGTTGTGACTTTTGATCTTGACAACTCACTATTATTCCAGTTGGTTCATGATGTAGCTTTATAGCAGAATAGGTTGTATTAACTGATTGACCTCCTGGACCTGTTGAAGTTGTTCTCTCAATTCTAACTTCTTGCATATTTAATTCAACATCAAACTCTTCAGCTTCAGGTAAAACCATTACAGTGGCGGCCGATGTATGTACTCTTCCTTGAGTTTCAGTTTGAGGAACTCTCTGGACTCTATGAACACCAGACTCATACTTTAATGTTCCATATACGTTTTCACCATTTATTTCAAAGATTATTTCTTTAAAACCACCAGCTGTTCCTTCATTTAAATCCACCAGATTAACTTTCCATCCTCTTTTTTCTGAATATTTAGAATACATTCTAAATAAATCACCGGCAAAAATACTTGCCTCATCACCACCAGTTCCAGCTCTAAGCTCCATAACAACATTTTTTGAGTCATCAGGATCTTTTGGAATTAACATTAATTTTAATTCTTCTTCTAAAAAATTAAGTTTTTCATTATTAGTGTTGAGTTCAGAGTTAGCGAGCTCAATCATTTCTTTATCACTTTCATTTTTGACAATATCTTGAGCTTCTTCAATGTTAGAAATCAATAATTCGTATTCATTTTTTTTATCAACTATTTCCTTTAAGTCTTTGTATTCTCTTGAAATTTGAACATACTTTTTTTGATCAGATATGATATCAGGTTGAATAATAAGGTCTGATAATTCATTAAATCGTTGTTGAATAATATTTAATTTATCTATCATAGAATATTAATATTCGAAGGTTCCATACTTTGATGATATAGTAAGTTTTTTTTCATTTGAAGATTGAACTCTTCCAATAATTTTGGCATCAACATCAAACGATTTAGAAGTTTTTATAATTTCATCTGCGAACTTTTCATCAACATACAACTCCATTCTATGTCCCATATTGAAAACTTGATACATTTCTCTCCATTTAGTTGAAGATTCAGCTTGAATAAGTTTAAAAACAGGAGGAATATCAAATAAATTATCTTTTATAATATGTAAATTATCTATAAAGTGTAAAATTTTAGTTTGTGCTCCACCACTACAATGAATAATTCCATTTATATTATTTCTACCAATATTATTAAAAACTTCATTTAAAATTGGAGCATAAGTTCTAGTTGGTGATAAAACAAGCTTACCAGCGTTAAGAGGAGAATTTTCAACTTTATCTTTAATGTTTTTTGACCCCGTATAAACTAAATTATCAGAAAGAGAATTATCAAATGTTTCTGGATATAATTCTTTAATATTTTTATTAAAAACATCGTGTCTTGCTGAAGTCAGACCATTACTACCTATACCGCTATTATATTCATCTTCATATGATGCTTTTCCATAAGATGATAGACCTATAATAACATTTCCAGATGATATGTTTTGATTGTTAATTACATCACTTCTTTTCATCCTACAAAAGATTGTTGAATCAACAATTATTGTTCTAACAAGGTCTCCAACATCAGCAGTCTCGCCTCCAGACGATGTAATATTCATTCCAAACTTATTTAAATTTGAAATTACATTTTCAGTACCTTCAATTATACTTTTAATAACATTACCTGGTATTAGTTTTTTATTTCTGCCAATAGTAGAAGAAACTATAATATTCTTAGTTGCGCCAACACATATTAAGTCATCAATATTCATTATTAGAGAATCCTGACTAATACCCTTCCAAACAGACATATCACTAGTCTCTTTCCAGTAAGCATACGCTAAAGATGATTTTGTACCAGCTCCATCCGCATGCATGACAAGACAATAATCATCATTATTTGAAATTATATCAGGAATGATTTTACAGAAAGATTTTGGATATAATCCTTTGTCGATATTTTTTATAGCATCGTGAACATCTTTTTTGTCAAAAGAAACTCCTCTATCTGCGTATTTGTTGGATGAAATCAAAAGTAATTAATCTTGTACAAAGATAAATGTTATTGATAATATAAATAATTTAAAAAACAATAAATGTGAAACCCTGAAATATTGAATAGCTAATATTTTGCTTAAAAATTGTTAAAAACTGATTATTTATATACTTAAATTATGATGTTAATAAAAAGTAAGTATTAATAAGTTTCGGTTATAAATTATTAGCTTTTAAAAACTAATTTTAAATTTTAAACTTTATATTAAAATGAACAAAGCAAAATTAGAGTATTTATGGTTGGACGGATACAAGCCAACACAAAGCCTTAGAGGTAAAACTAAAGTTGTATCAGATTTTAATGGAAAACTTGAAGAATGTCCTCTATGGGCTTTTGACGGTAGTTCTACACAGCAAGCTCCAGGAGGATCTTCGGATTGTATTTTAAAGCCTGTTGCAATTTATCCGGATCCTGTCAGAAGAAATGGATGGATTGTAATGAATGAAGTAATGAGTTCAGATGGATCTCCTCATGAGTCAAATGGAAGAGCTACAATTGATGACGATGATGATGATTTTTGGTTTGGATTTGAACAAGAATATTTCTTATGGGATCCTGAAACTAATCTGCCTTTAGGATTTCCAAAAGATCAAACACCCCAAGGACAGTTTTACTGTTCAGTTGGTGGAAAGAACACTTTTGGTAGAGAAATTATGGATAGACATTTAGACATATGTCTGGACGCAGGAATTAACATTGAAGGAACTAATGCTGAAGTAGCTGCTGGTCAATGGGAATTTCAAATTTTTGCTAAAGGTGCTGCAAAAGCAGGTGATGAAATTTGGGTAGCTAGATATTTTTTAGAAAGATTAGCTGAAGAATATGGATTAGCAATTGAATATCATCCAAAACCATTGGGAGCTACTGACTGGAACGGTTCAGGTATGCATGCTAACTTCTCAAATTCAACATTAAGAACATGTGGATCAAAAGAAACATACGAAGCAATATGTGAAGCATTTAGACCTGTTGTTAAAGAACATATTGATGTTTACGGTGCTTACAATGATCAAAGGTTGACTGGAGAACATGAAACTCAATCTATCACAGAGTTCAGCTATGGAGTTTCTGACAGAGGTGCTTCTATAAGAATTCCTATTATGACAGTTGAAAAAGGTTATAAAGGTTGGTTAGAAGATCGTAGACCTGCTTCAAATGGCGATCCTTACAAAATTGCTGCAAGAATTATAAAAACAGTAAAATCTGCTAAAGTTTAAACTTTAGAGTGTATTTACATTTGAAAACACCTCATTTTTGAGGTGTTTTTTTTTACAATAAATTGTAATAATAAGTTAAGAATAATAAAAAAAGTATGATTCCATGAGGTTTGTATAGTGTATATTTCTTTGGAATAAAAAAGAATAATCCTAATAAAACACTAAAACCAATCATAATATAGATATCAAAATGTATAATTTGGGTACCAACTACTTCAAGCTCATGAATTATGGATGTTATCCCTATAACTGCTAGAATATTAAAAATATTTGATCCAATTATGTTTCCAACTGAAATATCTAGTTCCTTTTTATAAATAGCAACTAAGCTAGTTACTAACTCAGGTAGACTTGTACCTATTGCAACAAGAGTTAAACCAATAACTCTTTCAGAAACTGCAAAATAATTTGCAAAAAAAATTGCACTATCAACGAACAATTCTGAGCCAATAAATAACAAAACAGATGATACAATTAACAAAATTATAATTTTGGATATGGACATTTTAGTTTCTTCGATTTCATCATCATCATTCTCTTCTCTCATTTTAAACATGAAATAAATAAATACAGCCAAAAGGGAAACAAGTATAATTCCCTCATTTTTTGAGACTATTAGATCCTGTAAAAAAAAGAAAAAGACAACGCTAACAATTAGCAACCATGGTAAATCATATTTGACATTATTCTTTGAAATATTAATAGTAACAAAAAATAAAGCAGTAGAAAAAACAAGTCCAATATTCGCAATGTTTGATCCAATAACATTTGAAATTGAAATATCACTTGAATTCTTTAAAGCTGAGCTAATACTAATTAATAGCTCAGGGGCAGATGTCGCAAAAGATACCACAGTTAAACCAATAACTACTTTAGAAATATTATACTTTAATGAAAGTTCAACAGAGGATTTTAAAAGGTAATTACTACCGAAGATTAAAAGAAATAATCCTAATAACAAAAATATTAATTGTAGTATCATTTTCTGTTTGCTAAGATACTACATGAATTGTATATTGCAGCTAATGAAATCAAAAGTTATTTTTAAAATTTTGGCTAAAATCAACAAAATAATCTTACCTAGTTATACCAAAAGAAGATTAAATCTTTCAAAAGCTTCAAAGTTTCAACTTGGAATTATTTATTGGAGATATATAATTACCACTAAATCTCTTTAATGAAATTACTTGTTTATTATTTCTTTATAATTCTAACACTAAATAGTTGTAATAAAAAGAATAATCATTTCGCAATTGTTGTACATGGTGGAGCTGGAACTATATTAAAGGAAAATATGACTGATGAAATAGAAAAAGCATATAAGCAAAAATTAGAAGAAGCACTAAATATTGGTTATTCAATATTGAAGCAAAATGGAACAAGTATTGACGCTGTTGAGGCGACAATTAAAATCCTTGAAGATTCTGAGCTTTTTAATGCTGGAAAAGGTTCAGTTTTATCTAATAATGAAGAAGTTGAAATGGACGCGTCTATTATGACTGGTTATAATTTAAATGCTGGAGCAGTTTCTGGAATTAAAAAAATAAGAAATCCTATAACATTAGCTAGAAAAGTTATGGAAGAGTCAGAACACGTATTTTTATCAGGATCAGGTGCTGAAGACTTTGCTTTATCAAAAGGATTTAAACTAATTGATAATAGCAATTTCATTACAAATAGAAGATTAAAATCATTGAAAAATATTAAAAAAAGAGAATCTAATGATGATAACAAATTTGGGACAGTTGGATGTGTTGCTATAGATAAAAATGGAAATATAACATCGGGGACATCAACTGGTGGTATGACAAATAAAAAATGGAATAGAATTGGAGATGTTCCAATTATTGGAGCCGGAACTTATGCCAATAATCAAACATGTGGTATTTCATCAACTGGATGGGGGGAATATTTCATAAGAAATGTAGTAGCTTATGATATTTCTGCTCAAATTGAATACAATAAAATAAGTATTAAAAATGCTGCAAAAAATACATTAAAAAAAGTAAAAGAATTAGGTGGTAGTGGTGGAGTAATTGGAATTGATAAAAATCTAAATATTATTATGGAATTTAATACTGAGGGTATGTATAGGGGTTTTAAGAAATCTAATGGGGACAGTTCAATTGAAATCTACAGATAATATTTAAATATTTTACCTAAGTTTTTAAAAAGGGATTTTGTGAAAATGTATTTTGGAAAAGAGTAAGCAATTGATATTTCTTCGACAATTGATGAATCATTATCTAGAAATCTGAAAACATTTTCGGTTTTATTTTTATTAAACATTTTCTCAAACAATTCTTTTCCAATATGATTTTCATTAAACAAGACGTCTAAAAATATTAAATCATAAGCCCAGTGTCGTGTTTTGAAACTTATAGTTTTAGAAAAATCATTTTCTTTCAAATAAGAAATTAATTTATCGGTATTTTTATCAATAAACTTAAAGGTATAACCTGATGAGGGTTTTGTCCAACCACCAGCTGTTCCAATGTGAATAATTCTTTCTGAGTTTTTGTTTTCAAATGGATGGCATGTCATTGGAATAGCTCCTTTCTCTTTTTCAATGATTTTGTATGAATCAATTCCTAAAGAGTTGATATAATTTCTTAATTCATCATCATACTCTTCATCTTTTAAATAATCTCTTGAAAAAAGTGTAAATTCAATCAAAGCTCTTTTCTTAGTAATTGGAAGTACATAAAAAAATCGAGTATCATTTTTTTGTTTTATAGAAAAATCCATTATTGTAGCAACCTTATCATTAAAGAATTCATTCTTAGTTTCGATAGTCCATCCTTTAAAATGTTGGATCAATAATGGAAAATTTGATTTTAGATTACTTAGATCAAATAGACTATTAAATACGAAATCAGACTTAAATACATTCAAATTTGTTTTAATGGTAACTAAATTATCTTCTTGAAAAATATCATTTACTTCATCTTCTATGATAGTAAAATTTTTTTCGTTCCTAATTTTATTAATTATTGAATTAACAAAAAAAGTTGACTTAACCATCTTGTAACAATAATGGTTTAAATGGGTTTCTTTGTTTCTATTAGAGGATTTAAAACTAACATTATCCCAAGATTTTATTACATAATCATCCCATTGAGATTGTTTTTCTTCCCAAAAACACCATGTTTTTTGACTTTTATGAGCTAAGTCTTTCTCAATTAAAAGAACTGATTTATTATCAAAAAACCTATCCTTAAACATCTTATCAACCATAATAAGACCGGAAAGACCTGCTCCACATATTATATAGTCAAATTTTTTGGTCATGAAAAGTTCTTTAAATATATCAATATTTGATCAAAATATATGATTAATTTTAGAGAGAAAATGGCACAATTCTTGAAATTTAAAATATTCCATTAATGATTACTACAATCTCATTTTTTAAATACTCTTCAAACAAGTTTTGGGCGTTTACACAAATGAGTGAAGCACATAAGTATTTTAATAATAATGATAATGTTAAATTTTATAAATTATTGGGAACAGGGGCAGGTAATGGTTTTTTAGTTCCAGATCTATCAACATACGCTCTACTTGTGGTTTGGAATTCAAAAAAAAATGCTGAAGATTTTTTACAAAAAAGTGAGCATTCAGTATCTATTAGAAAAAAAGCACGATCAAGAAAAGATTTTTATTTAAAACCTATTCAGACAAATGGATTGTGGGATAATCAAAATCCTTTTAAAGAAGGTATTGTAAAACACAATATGAATGATAAAATTGCTATAATTACTAGAGGAAAGATTAGATTAAGAAAGCAACTTGATTTCTGGTTAAATGTGCCAAAAGCTTCAAATGCAATAAAAAATGCAAAAGGTGTTGAGTTTTACAAAGGAATTGGAGAATTACCATTTTTAGCCCAAGCAACTTTTAGTATTTGGAAAAACTTTGAAGCAGTAAAGAGCTTCGCATACGATTCAAAAGCCCATTCAGAAATTATAAAAAAAACAAGAAAAAGAAACTGGTATTCAGAAGATATGTTTACTCGTTTTATAATTACAAATGTAACTGAAAAGATTTTTAATGAATAAAGCAATTATTATTGGGTCAGGTATTGGTAGTTTATCTACAGCTATTAGGTTAAAAGCTAAAGGATTTGATGTAGAAGTTTTTGAAAAAAATTCATATCCAGGGGGTAAATTATCAACAATTGAAATTGGTAAATATAGATTTAATACAGGTCCCTCATTATTTACTATGCCTCATTTTGTTGATGAGTTGTTTGTTCTTCTTGGTGAAAACCCAAGGAAATACTTCAACTATATTAAAAAAGATATAACATGTAAATATTTTTGGGATGACGGAAAAAAATTTACTGCTTATGATGACTGGGAAAAATTTATCAATGAGTGTGAATTAAAATTTGATGTAAAAAAAAGTTTGATACTGAAGTATTTAAAAAAATCTAAAAAAAAGTATGATCTAACAGAGAATATTTTTATTAAAAATTCTTTACATAAATTAAAGAATTTAATTTCATTGGAAACATTAAAGGCATTAATTAAAATAAACACATTTCAACTTTTTAAGTCATTAAATGACGTAAATGAAAAAGAATTAAAAAATAAATATCTAGTTCAATTATTTAACAGGTATGCTACCTATAATGGGTCTTCACCATATAAGACACCAGGTATGATGTCAGCTATTCAAAATGCTGAAAAATATTATGGTACATATATTCCGGAAAAAGGTATGGGTGATATTACAAATTCATTATATAAGCTAGCAAAAAAACATGGAATAAAATTCAATTTTAATTCTAATGTAAGTGAAATAATTATTAATGATAACGTTGCTAAAGGAATTAAAATAAATAATAAAGATTTTTATTCTGACATAGTAGTAACTAACTCTGATATTTATAATACCTACAGATTCTTATTGAATGATAAAAGAAGGATTAAGGCATTGGAACAGGAAAGATCTAGTTCTGCTGTAATATTTAATTGGGGAATAAAAAAAACTTTTAAGGAATTAGATTTGCACAACATATTTTTCTCAAATAATTACGAAGAAGAATTTGATTATATATTTAACAAGAAAGAACTGTATTTTGACCCAACTGTATACATTAATATTACATGCAAAGATTTACCAAGTGATTCACCTGAAGAGTGTGAGAATTGGTACGTTATGGTTAACTCCACATATAATAATGAACAAGATTGGGATAAAATTAAGGATGAATTGAAAATTAATATTTTAAAAAAGTTAAATAAAATTCTTGGTGATAATATTGAAAAATATATAGAAGAAGAAAAAATAATAACTCCCCTTGAAATTGAATCCACTACAAATTCTTACAAGGGATCCTTATATGGAACCTCTAGTAATAGCATTTTTTCAGCATTTTTAAGACATCCAAATTTTTCATCAGCAATATCTAATTTATATTTTTGTGGTGGAAGTGTCCACCCAGGTGGTGGAATACCATTATGTATTATGTCAGGAAAAATTATTTCAGATTTAATTAAAACATGAATTTAGATTTTAATAAGAAGGTGTCTATCATAATTATATGGCTTTTCCACCTGTCAGGTCTTTTGGGTTTACTTTATGTAGACAAAAATTTATTTGCTTCACTAACACCCTTAAATTTATTTATATCCACAACACTCTTATTTGTTAATCAAACTAATGCTTCTAGGTTAAAGTTTTTTATAGTTTTTTTAATCTTTTTAGTGGGAATGATTGCTGAAATATTAGGAATTCAATATGGTTTGATTTTCGGAAATTATGAATATGGAAATAATTTGGGTTTAAAAATCTTAGGTGTTCCAATTCTAATTGGATTTAATTGGGTTGTTTTAACAGTAATTTGTGGAAGTATTTCAGAAAAAATTTTCAAAAATTCAAAAATTTTATCCGTTTTAATTGGTGTAGCTTTAATGTTGCTTATTGATCTAACATTAGAACCAATTGCTCCAATACTTGATTATTGGGAATTTAGTGGATCAAAAGCTCCACTCCAAAATTATATAGGTTGGGGTTTAACTTCAATCATCACACAGAGTCTATACCAATATTTTTATAGAGATAAGGAGTTAATTTTTTCATTGAACCTTTTTATAGCTCAATTTTTATTTTTTCTTGGCTTTAACTTACTTGGATAAAAAAAAGCCCTTTTTTAAGGGCTTTTAATTTAATTGTAGTCATTTATTTTGACTCGAGTCCATGATTGAGTAAATTCTGAAATATCAGCAGTAACATTAAAGAATTCTTCAAAAGCTTGAGCTTCAGCATCACTCTTAGGTCCAAATGTAAAAGCAGAATTAAGATCCTCATATGTGGCGTATATAAGAATATTTTCACCATCACTGATTCCATGAGTAACTTGAGCTAAACCAACGAAACCAGGAAAATCAAAAGTTTCCATTAGTTTACTAAAAGCTGAGGCAAAAGCAGGAATATCCTTACTTAAAATTTTAAAACCCCAAACTTGTCCAATGCCATGGAATTCTTCAGGCTTAAAAGTCATCATTGCATTACCTGCAGATGCTCTAACACCGTCTACAAAAGGCCTAACAATATCAAGGTAATTTTCCCATTTTTCACCAGTTAAAGATGATCTTAAGTTTGCTAATGATTGAGAAGATGGGCTAACAAAGCTTAAAATGTGTGTTTCTTCAAAACCTTGACCTTTCAATGGTATAGCAGAAAAAGTCATTGTTACATCCTCTGGAAAATCAACTGAGGAATAAAAATCATCAACAGCTTTCTCAAATTCAACTAAATCTTCACCTTCAACTTCAAGTATTACGTCATACCAATAAAGTTCTTGAGACGATAATGAAATTGAAAACAAAAGTGATAATAAGTATACATATTTTTTCATAATAAAATTTTTATACCTTAAAATAATAAAAAAACCTTCTTTATTTAGTAGAGTTAACAAAAAAATAATAATAGTTTTGCAGGACGGCCTCGTAGCATAACTGAATAGTGCATCTGATTACGGCTCAGAAGGTTGCAGGTTTGAATCCTGCCGAGGTCACGAGA
>MDTB01055938.1_pt1 | contig 14888 bp, 19 predicted proteins | sample 811161 | NCBI WGS metagenome assembly MDTB01 (sample SAMN05326650, study PRJNA326480) | marine metagenome | isolation source: seawater | place: Mediterranean Sea | collected 2009
AGCATCGGGTTTGCTGGTAAAGCCTGTATCCATCCTGGACAAGTTGATATATCAAACAAAATATTTTAATGAAAAATAAAGTTAAAATAGCAGTGGTTGGTGTGGGTTTAATGGGGAGTCAGCACCTTAAGGCAATCAAAACTTCAAAGAGAGCAATGCTTCATTCAATTGTTGATATTAATCAAAATTCTATTTTGTTGGCCAAAAAATTCAAAGTTCCTTTTTATAAAAATACTTCAGAATTATTAAAAAATAATAAACCCGATGCTGTGATTATTGCTACACCAAACCAATTTCATGAAAGGCATAGTATAAATTTTTTAAATTCTAAAATTCCATTACTTTTAGAAAAGCCAATTTCAGATAGAATTGAAAAGGCAAAAAAGATTATTAAAAGTTCAAAGAAAAATAAAACACCTCTTTTAATTGGTTATCATAGAAGACATAATCATATGGCAACTATAGTAAAAAAGAAAATAGACGCAGGTCATTTAGGAAAAATAGTTTCGGCCAATGTTTTATGTTGGCTATACAAAAATAAAGACTGGTATAAAGAAAAGTGGAGAACAAAAAAAGGTGGGGGGCCTTTAGGTATAAACTTGGTTCATGATATAGATCTTATCTGTTATTTGTTGGGACCTGTTAAACATGTTCAAGCAGCAACCTCAAATAGAATTAGAAAATATGAAATAGAAGATACAGCAGTTGTAAATTTGGTTTTTAAATCAGGTGCTTTATGCACTTTAAATGTGTCTGACACCATAGTCTCTCCTTTTAGTTATGAGTTAACCGCTGGAGAAAATCCAGCTTATCCAGTTACTAATCAGTCTGCATATTATATAGGCGGAACAAAAGGCTCAGTTCAATTTCCTAATCTGAAATATTGGCACAACAAGGGAGAAAGAAGCTGGTGGAAGAAAATATTTCATAAAGATGCAAGCACAAAAGAAAGTAAGCACACATTAGTTAATCAGATTGAACATTTATGCGATGTTGTTTTAAAAAAATCAAAACCAAAAGTGACCGGCAATGACGGTCTTCAGTCATTGAAAATATTTGCTGCAATTATTAAAAGTTCGAAAACAGGAAAAAAAATTAAACTTTGATGATTAAATCTTGTGTTATTGGCCTTTCAAAAATCGGACTTATTCATTGTGACACTCTAATCAAATTAAAAAATACTCAACTAACCTATGTATATGATTTTAATTCCAAACTAAGTACAAAGTATGCCAAGCAATTTAAATGCAATACAACGAAAAATTTCAATGAAATATTAAACAAAAAAGACATTAGTCTTTTTGTTATCGCCTCTCCCACAACAACACATGAGTTTTATATTAATAAACTTATAAATAGGAAAAAAATGATTTACTGCGAGAAACCAATTCTTATGAATTCAAAAAAATTAAAATCACTAACTAAGAAAATAAGAAGAAGGAAAATTAGATTTTGTATTGGACTAAACAGAAGATTTTCTAAGGAATATTTAAAAATGAAGAAGCTTTCTCAAAACAAAAGTATAAAAAGAATAAAAATAATTTCAAAATCTTCAAATTGGGACGCAAAACTTTCTTCAAGAAATGGAGGTTTATTTGCCGACAAAGGATTTCATTTTTTTGATCTGGCTTGTTGGTTTGGGTCATCAAAGCCTAAAGAGTTGATAGTAACTCAAGCTTTGTCTTCCAAAGAATATTTGAAAGAAAATGATTATTCAGAAGCAGTCGTGCAAATGAAATTAAAAAATAACATTTTTGTTAAATTTATTTTTAGTAGATATAGTCAATCTGGAAATATAGAACAAATCAAACTTTATGGAAGAAATATCAATATAAATTCAGATAAATTCTTTAATAAAAAAATTTTAAGTAAAGATTTTTCAATAAAATTTAGAGACTCATATCACGAATGCCTCAAATCTTTTATAAGCAAAAATAAAAGAACGCAACTATTCAAGGAAGGAATAGAGGCGCAATTGATTTCTGATGCAGCTTTAAAGTCAGCAAAGTTTGATAAAAAATTAAAACTTTTAAATAAAATCTAAATTTATTTTTCCTAAAGTTTTAAAGTCAATCTTGAGCTTATCACCCTTATTTACTTTGAAAGGTTGAATTATTGATCCAGTCATAAACCAGTCCCCCTTTTTAAAAGTTACAGGATTATCTTTAAATTCATTAGTAATACATTTAATAGCTTCAATCGGATGAGCTCTTTTTTCCCAAGACCCAGTTATTTTTCCATTTACATCAACATCAACTTTAATTGAATTTAAATCAATTTGATCAACGTTTTTAATTTTATCTCCAATTACAATTGCACCTTGACCGCCATTATCTGCAATATTTAAATTTAATAAAGTTTGTGGATCCAAATCTTTTTTTGAATCAGGTTTAACACGTGATGAAACTAATTCTAAAGATATATAAATTTCATAATTTTCTTTTTTATTTTCAGCGCCCGGAACCATTTTTGTATCTTCAAGAAACTTAAGAGCAAATTCACATTCCAGAATACATTCCGGAACTTTGCTATATTGAATTTTTGATGGATTAATAAATACGGTTTCCTCAATTATTTTTCCAATCATTGGTCCATCAACTTTTGCACCCTGTTGTAAGTTTTTTGTTACCAATCCCATCTTCCAACCAATAGTTTTTTTCTTCAGGATTTTATGAAAATTTTCTTGAATTGAGTGGGACTCCGTCCTATTTTTTGGAAGTTGATCAGATTTAACTTCTATCAAATCTCTTTTTTTCCATGCATCTACAAATTTTTCTGCTAATGTATTCATTACCTTTAAGTAATCACATGAAGCTAAAATTTGAAAGCAAAAAATTTGACATACCTCCTTTGCAAAAGGTTGCTGACGTACTTAATATTGGCTTAAAACAAAATTATAAAGATGTAAACGTAAAAGTTGTTGACTGCCCAAATCTAAAACAATGGGGTTGTCCAGCAGAAGGAATTTCGGGAAATGAAAAAATTATAGATGTTGGCGGAGAACCTTACATGCATGACTCAAAATTTATAGGTACAGAATTTGATTATTATGAAATTTCAAAAAATATTGGATCAGAAAAATCTTATGCTCTAGGCGCGGGATCTGGAGCAATGTCTTGTTTAAATGGTCATTGTGGCGAACTAGTTGTCAATGAAAACTTAATTACATCTCAGTCCAAATCTGTTGTTGCGAGAGTCGGAAAGAACAAAGAATGCATTGTTGAAAAGTATACCCATAGAAAACATGGCGGACTATCTAATATTTATTTTTCTGATGGAAAAAAAGGTAAGGTCATTCAAATTAAAATTAAAGGAAGAGTTGGTAAACAGGGTTCACTGTCTCAATCAATGAGAGAAGCTCTAAATAAATATCTGCCAGTTCAAGCCAATAAACACGTGGCTTTAGCAGGTGTTTTTAGAATTCATAAAGGAAAAATTAAGTCTCATGTTCAACCAGATTATAATGATATTAAAATTAAGTACTACGATCCGAAACAAATGAAGTGTGTAAAAGACTTTTTGCAATTCTATCAACCAGTTGGACCAGAACTACAATGCTATTCAGTTTTATGGACTGGCGATCCCACGGGGGGAAATTTAAATTTAAGAGAATCTGGCGAACATACACATTTCCATTCATACAAGCATAGCAAAGATGCTGGACACTATCATTTTGATGTAACACCAAACGAAATTGAGTATGAAGGTTATTTTAATATTTCTAAAGAAGTATACAGAGTAAACAATATATACAAAGAGTTAATTGATTGAGAAAAATTATTTTCTTAGTATACAATAAATGTTGTAAGTACAATACTCTTCTAGAATCTTTATTCGTCTTAAGAGATTAAAAATTAGTCCTGCAGGATGATCGGATAAATTTGACTTCAAATAATCAATTTTAAATTTGGAATTGTTAAAAAAATTTAAATATTCTTTAAATGAATATTTGTTTAAACCAAGTTCTTTAACGGAACTTATCTGCAATTCATTTTTTTTATTAATTCTCTCAATAAGTAGTTTTTCAGGTAACAATATATGAAACCAAGGCAAGATGGCCCCAGTTCTACCGTGGTCTCCATTATAAAAATTATATAATGGACCAAAGCCTATAAACGCTTTTCCATCATCATTTAAAACCCCATGCATCTTATGAAGAATGCTTTCTATTTCCAAAGTATGTTCAAACGTATCTTTTGATACAATATAGTCAAAATTAGACAATGATTTTTCTAACAAAATATTAGATTTTCTAAACTCAATTTTTTTTGACAAAGAGGCAAAATTCTTTTCAACATTTTCTTTTGCAAATGAAATTAGTTTATCTTCAAGGTCAATACCAACTACTTTTTTTGCTCCTGACTGGGCAATCTCAACGGCTAAAGCACCTTTGCCGCAACCAAAATCTAAAACAGTTTTGTTTTCAAAATTTGGCTTTCCGCCCATTCTTTTCCAAAATTTATTATTTTCAATTTTTCCATGATTGAAATAATCTATATCTCTCTGTTTTAGCATTATTTTATTTATAAAATTAATCCGACTTTTTCATCATCCTCAGAATTTGAAGAGTTTTTTTAATAAAAATTTTTAACGAATCATAGAAAAAATTATTTTTAACTTTTTTAATCGCCTCATCATATGAAATAATCTTATCTAAATTTTTTTCTACAAACTTTTCAAAATTATCAAAGTCCTTTTGGCTCCAGTAGTTTAAATGTATTTGAGTAGACTGAATTCCAAATGGAAGAGCAATAAGTTTATAAAATAATTGAGGAATGAATTTTATATCGTTTTCTTTATATGGCATTATTCCATATCCATCTATTATTTCATTTATTCCAGCATTTTTAAGAGCAATAAATGTATTTTTATCGTAAGTATGATTGGGTGCAAAAAAAGATCTTATTTTTATTTTTTCGTCGTTAAATTTTTTTAATCCAGTTTTTATTTTTAAAGTTTGCACTTCTAATGGATGTCCATAAAACTCAGATCCTCCTCCATAACCAAAATAATCTTTCTTCATTGATTTTGTATCGTATATATGTGTTGAGCCATGCATAGTAATTTCCCATCCTTTGTTTTTCCAATCTCTAACTTTATTCCAAAAATCATTTTTTTTAGGGTAGGATAAAAGCTCTGGATCTTTATTATTCGGGACAACGCCTATAACAGGTTTTATACCGTGTTTTTCAAAAAGTAATTCAGATTTTTCCATTAAATCCCAATTCATATTTTCGGCAATATCATCTAGACGAATTAAGATTCCTGTATTTTTTTTAATATAATTTTTTACTAATGATATCATTTTCAAATCATTTTTCTAAAATTAAAAAAAGATCTTTTATATAAAGCTTTTCTTTTTTGTCATTAAATATTTTATTAACTATATCTTTTTTTATATTTATGTTTTTAAAAACTTGATTTTCTATTATTGTTAAAAAATTTACAATTGCTAAGGAGTCCAGAGAACTATTTTCGCCAATTAATTCAAAATCTTCTGAATTTTTTATTCTATATTTACTTTGTGATTTATTAAAGCTCTCAATAGATTCATCAATTATTTTTTTAGCGTCCATTTGCTATACATTAAATATTGCATCTCCATCTGTCAAAGACATATCCAAATCATTTTCATTACGAAATAAGATATTTTCAATTTCAGAATTTGAATTTTTTACTAAGAAACCAAAGTTTCCAGTCTGCCTGTTAAAAAAACCAATTTGTTTAAGCAAAATTTTCTTATATTTGCTAAAACCAACTACATCGATTAAATCACAATTTAATTTTTTTGAAATTGAAATAGATTTTTTTAAAATTTCTAAAATATCTTTTTCATTGTTATTCAAAAAAGACAACTCAACTATAGTTGACTTTTTCAAATGAAAATTTTTTTCATAATTAACAATTAAAGTTAAAAAACCTACAAGTTTTTTATTCTCATATTTCTTTATTACCCATAGTTTGTCAGTATTTAGAAGACGCGAATACTTCCAATTTAACCACTCATAATCCTTAGATGAAAAAAACTCTTTTTTTTCAGATAAATTTTCATTTAGATCGTTAAAATCTTTTGAAAAATTATTACTAACATCAAAACTTTCCTTAAAATTTGCGTTATTATGAAAAAATAATTTTTTTATATTTTTAATATCGCTAATTACATTCTTAATTTTGAAAATTCTTCTAATATAATTAAATATTATTTTTTTTTTATTCAAAATATATACTAGTCTATTCCCATATTCATATTGAGATATCTTCTTGGCCTTGAATGCTTCCATAACTTTTTCAGATATTTCGTTTGCTGTGTTAGTTATATACAGATCTATGTTTTGTTGATTAAGAAATTTTGATCTTATATTAAGTGATAAAGCTTTATATTTTTCGTCAATAACCCAATTACCACAAATAGCACCTAAAAATTTTTTCTTATTATAATAAAAAATAAATGGAATATTATGTATGAGTCCTACTATTTTGTTTTGATCATTTTTTAATACCCATCCATTAATCCAGTCTTTTTGAGTATTCAAGATATAGGGATTATTTTTCCAAATATTTTCCCAATCATCTTTTTCAAGTACATTTAATTTGTATTTGGTTGATAGTAACTTGACTTCCTCATAATTATTTAATGTTAGTTTATCAATCTTCATTAATTTTGGTTGCGGGGGTAGGATTTGAACCTACGACCTTCAGGTTATGAGCCTGACGAGCTACCAGACTGCTCCACCCCGCGATAATTAATTATTAAACTTTTTTGCTTTTCAAATTTATGGCTTTAAGCTTACCTTGTTCTTCTTCTATTTCAAATTGTATTTTTTGATTTTCTCTTATTTTTCTAAGTTTGGATTTTTCTAATGCTGAAACATGTAAAAAAACGTCTTTTTCACTATTCTCTACAGTTATAAAACCGTAACCTTTTTTTGCATCAAACCATTTTACTCTGCCCCAAGGCATAATATTTTCTCCTATGATTTTTTATTATTAAAATCTATTTCTTAAACGTTGAAATTTTTTTAATCTTTTGATGTTTTCAAGTCTGAGTCTTTTTTTCTTTTCAGATGGTTTCTCGTAATTGCTCTTCATTTTCATAATTCTAAAAAAACCCTCTTTTTGAAGTCTTCTTTTAAGAACTCTAATAGCTTGTTCTACATTGTTATCTTTTACGTCTATTTTAATAAATCCTCCGTATTTTTAATATTAACTGACGCAGTAATTAGCACGCAAAATTGTAATTGTCTATATTGGATTTAATAAGGTCTTTTTGGAATATTATTTTCGAATTCAGATCTATATTTTTTCAATTTTTCTCTTATATTTGGATATTTACGACTTAAAATAGCTACAGCAAATAACGCAGAGTTTTTAGCGCCTGCTTTTCCAATGGCTAAAGTTGCAACTGGAACACCAGCTGGCATCTGCACAGTGGAATACAGACTGTCTACGCCATTAGTTACACTCGGCATCGGTACACCTAGAACAGGTATAGTTGTTAAAGCAGCTGTGACACCTGCCAAATGTGCTGCCCCTCCTGCTGCCGCAATAATTACTTCATAATCTTTTTTTTCAGCCTCATTTATAAATCTTTCTAATCTTTTCGGAGTTCTGTGAGCAGATATTACTCTTACATCGTTTTTAATTCCAAATTCTTTCAACATCTCGCTACAGTGTTCCATAACACCTTTCCAATCAGACTTGCTGCCCATAATTATTCCAACTGTAGGATTTTTATTAATTTTCATTTGTATTTTCTTTTTGTTTATTTTCCTCTTTTTCTTTTTCTTTTAATTTTTCTTCTTTAGCTTTTAATTTTTTTTCTCGCTCTTTTCTTCTATTTGCTTTTCCAATTGCTTTTTCAAAATTAAGCTGACTACACAACCCCAAAATAACAGGATCTCTAGCGGTTAAGTTTGAGAAGTTCCAAAAAGTTCTATTTCTTATTAGAGCCACTGTTCCTTTGGTGCTACCAACCAACTTTCCAATTTGGCCATCGGATAGTTGTGGAAAATTTTTTACTAGCCACAAAACGGAATCAGGTCTATCTTTTCTTTTTGAAATAGGTGTGTACTTAACTTTTTTTCTTCCTTTTGAGACTACCACCTCTTCTTTTTTTTTGTTTAGCTGAAGTGGTTTGTTATGATCTTTAGAGCAAGTATCAATTTCTTCACGAGTAAGTTGTCCAGCAAGAATCGGATTATATGCTTTTATACCCTTTGCAACATCCCCATCAGCAATACCTTTAATCTCTAATTCATGCAGATTGCAAAAATTCGCAATTTGTTTAAAGCTAAGAGTTGTATTTTCAACAAGCCATACAGCAGTAGCTTTTGGCATAAAAGGTGCATTAGACATAAGTTTAATTCTTTGTTTTTCTTAAATTGCTAAATTTTTTATTATATTTACTTACTCTACCTTTATCTAAAATTTTTTGACTGCCACCAGTCCATGCAGAATGAGATATAGGGTCGATATCAAGTTTAAGAGTATCTCCCTCTTTCCCCCAGGTAGACTTGGTTTCAAAGCTAGACCCGTCGGTCATAACTACCTTAATTTTGTGATAACTTGGATGAATTTTCTTTTTCATTTGAAAACTAATATATCAATATCTTAAATTGCTCAATAATTTTTTAAAGAAAACCGGTTAATTCTTTGTGTATTTTTGAGTTTGAAGCTACAACGTCTATTGTTTTTTCGTCGAAGCTTCTCCCAGTTAGATTTTCAACAAAACCTCCAGACTCCTTTACTATTATAATTCCTGCAGCAATATCCCAATAATTTAGCTCTCTTTGCCAGGTGCCGTCAAATCTCCCTGCAGCTACATAAGCCAAATCTAAAGCTGCGCTTCCACTCTTTCTAATCGGAGGCCTTACCGTAGTTGCAAGCTCAACATACTCTTTAAATATCTCATCTTTTTTTTTGCTCACAAACTTTGGTCCGCCAGTACCTAATAAAGAATTTTTAAAATCTGATTTGTTAGAAACTCTAGTCCTCGTATTGTTTAGATAGGCTCCCTGGCCCTTTTCTGCAAAAAACATCTCATTTTTAATAGGATCAAAAATTATACCCGATGTAATTTCACCTTTTTCTTCATATGCAATTGAAATCCCAAAATGAGGCACACCGTTTAAAAAATTTGTTGTTCCATCGATCGGATCTATGATCCACCTTTTCTCTTTGTTTTCACCTACCAACTCACCTTTTTCTTCACCTAAAACGGAGTACTTTGAGTTCTCAATATTAAGTTCTTTAATTATTATTTTTTCTACACGCTTGTCAGAAGCTGTAACAAAATCTCCTGGACCCTTTTCAGAAACTTGAAGTTTTTCGATTTCACCGAAATCTCTTATAAGGGTCTTGGAAGCTTTCATACAAGCTTTATACATCAGATTAAATTGTGGTGAGTTAATTTTCATTAATTTATTTTTTTTACGTATTCTAGAGTCCTTGTATCTAATATTATTTTACTTCCTTCTTCTACAAAGGTCGGAACCATAATATCCAAACCATTTTTTAGCTTAGCAGGTTTATAAGAGGAAGATGCAGTCTGTTTTTTAACTACTCCCTCTGTACTTTCAATTTCGCACTCAATATTTGTTGGCAAATCTATAGAAATTGGTTTTTCTTCAAGAAAAGATATTGTTACTTTTAGATTCTCACTTAAAAGTTTTAACTTTTCCCCTAACAATTCTTTTTTAAGAGAAATTTGCTCAAAATTTTTCGGATCCATAAAAAAACACCCGCTATCATCAGAGTATAAAAAATTGAATTCTTTTTCCTCAAGCTGAGCCCGTTCAACATTTTCACTAGACCTGAATCTTTGATTGAGCTTTGTTCCTTTTGTAAGACTTTTTAGTTCCACTTGATTGAAAGCACCACCCTTACCAGGTTTAACATGTTGGGCTTTAAGAACTGTCCAGTGATCATTATTAAATTCAATGATCATTCCAGGCTTGATTTCATTTCCTTGTATTTTCATTTTAGTTAAATTTTCTAATAGCTTTTTTCGGTTTTAAGCGTGGGTTATTCCAAATATAACTTGATATTGCAAGGTAATTTACTCCAAATCTCATCAATCCTTTGTAATTTTTATTATTAATTCCACCAATAGCAACGATAGGCAGACTAGTTCTTTGTCTTGACCATTTTACTAAATTTTTTCTGGCCTTTTTGGCATTAGGTTTTAATTTAGATTTAAAAAATGATCCTAGTGCTATGTAGTCAGGTTTTTCCTTTATAGCATTTAATATTAATTTTTTTGAACCATGGCACGTTATTCCAATTATTTTTTTTTTTTTTAATAATTTTCTTGCTTTTTTTATTGATCCATCAGATTGACCCAAGTGACAACCGTCCGCATTAATTTTTTTTGCTATCATGGGAAAATCATTAATTATTAACCTAACTCCATATTTTTTTGTGATATTTTTAACTTTTTTGGCAATTTTAAGAATTTTTGAACTTGAATATTTTTTAAGTCTTAATTGAAAGTATATAACTTTTCTTGAAGAAAGAACCTCCGCTAAATCTTTGTAAAAGTGTTGGTTAACTGTGCAAGGCGATATTAGGTATAAAAATCTTCTCAATTTTACGCTGCAAAACTTTGCTCAAGCTTTTCATCCCATTTAGCTTCTGTTGAAGCGCCGTTCATTTTAGCTCTATGATCAAAAACTTTTTGAATTTTAGCTGTGTCCCCCATCGATTTTGCCCAGGTTTTTAAAGCTGACTGTTGCAAGGCTCGACCATAAGAGAATGTAAAATGAAAAGAAGTGTCATTAATTTTGTTTATTTCATTTAAATTTTTTGTTGCTTCAACTTCGCTTTGGCCACCAGAAAGAAAAGCAACACCAGGTACTTCGCTTGGCATATTTTTTTTAAGGCACCCCAGTGTTTTTTTGGCTATCTCTTCTGTAGTAGATTTTTGTTTACAGTTTGCGCCTGGAAGTATCATGTTTGGCTTAAGAACCGTTCCTTTAAGATTAACATTATGGATCACAAGTTCTTTATAACATTCAGCCAAAACCTTACTAGTAACATCGTAGCATTTATCAATTGTATGGTCTCCATCCATTAAAACTTCAGGCTCTACTATTGGAACCATTTTTGCTTCTTGTACCAATGCAGCATACCTTGCAAGAGCATGAGCATTAGATTTTATACATTGCTCACTTGGATGTTTAGAAGAAATTGAATAGACAGCACGCCATTTAGCAAATCTTGCCCCTAGTTTATAATATTCTTCCATTCTTCCTCTTAAACCATCTAAACCTTCTGTAACTTTTTCTTTATCTGAACCAGCCAAAAGTTTTGCTCCTTTGTCTACTTTAATGCCAGGAATAGAACCACTTTTTTTTATTAATTCTGGAATAGAAATTCCGTTACTTGAAGTTTGTCTTAGAGTTTCATCGTACAATATAACGCCACTTATGCAGTTTTTCATTGAACCTGAAGAAAACAATGTTTCTCTAAAATGGAGTCTGTTTTTTTCAGTGCATTCTACATTTACACTTTTTAATCTTTTTTCCATTGTGCCAGTACTTTCATCGGCAGCAAGTATTCCTTTACCCTTAGCCACCATTTGCTTTGCTATTTCTTCTATGCTCATAAATTTTAATTCTTTTTTAATACTTTTATACCAGGCAGCTCTCTACCTTCAAGAGATTCCAAGAAAGCACCTCCAGCTGTTGATAAATGTGTAAAACTGTTTTCCAACCCAGTATTTTTAATTGCAGCAATAGTATCTCCACCACCGACAATTGATATTAAAGACTTTGTATTTGTATTTTCAGCAATTTTCTTAGCTATACACAGAGAACCGGTAGAAAAATTTTTATTTTCATAATATCCCGCCGGTCCATTCCAAAATAATGTCTTGGATTTGTCTATAGTTTTATTTATTAAATCTACAGTGTTTTTCCCAATATCTAGAATCATATCTTCCGAGCCTACATCCTCCAAAGATTTATAGATCGGATCTCCACCAACACTAGAAGAAACATTGCAGTCTACAGGAATAATAATGTTACATTTATTTTTTTCAGCCAATATGTTTATGTTTTTTATGGTATTTTCCGATCCTTTCTCAATAAGAGATGCACCAACATTTATACCTTTAAATTTAAGAAAGTTGTTTGCCATAGCCCCCACAATTACAAGATCATCTGAAATTTCCAAAAGATTTGATAAAATATTTATTTTAGTCGACACTTTTGAACCACCAATTATACAAGTGACTGGTTTTTTTTTATTTTTTGTAATTAAATTAATGGATTCAATTTCTTTTTCTAAAATAGGCCCCCCGTAACTATCAATAAATTTAGTTATTTTGTGCATAGAAGCCTGTTTTCTATGTGAACAAGAAAAAGCTTCATTTATATAAATATCTCCAAGTTTTGAAAGATTTTTTGCGAAATTTTCTTCATCATTTTCTTCTTCTTTAAAAAAACGAATATTTTCAAACAATAAGACTTCACCAGGTTTTAATTTATTAGAAGCATCTATTGCTTTAGAGTCTATATTTTCACGATAAAAATACACTTTTCCATTCAATTTTTTTTCCAAATAATTAAATATCGGTTTTAGAGACAATTCTGAAACCACTTTTCCCTTTGGTCTTCCAAGGTGTGATAGTAAAATAACTTTAGCCTTATTCTCTATTAATTTATTTATAAAAGGTTCAATAACTTTAATTCTGGTGTTATCATCTATTTTTGAATTATTAATTGGCACGTTGAGATCTAGCCTAACAATAACACGCTTACCAACAACAACAATATCCTTGGAAAAAATTTTTAAATCAGACATTTGTCCAATTATTTTTTAACCTTATTTTTTACTGTCTTAACAATCTCATCACTGGTTAAATTAAATAATTTATAAATATCTTTATATGGAGCGCTTTTTCCAAATGTAGACATGCCAAGTGTAACACCATCTTTTCCAACCAAGTTCTTCCAACCTGATTGACTTGAAGCTTCAATTGAGATTTTAAAAGTATCTTTCCCAAGAATTTCATCCTTGTAACTTTCAGTCTGATTTTGAAATAGATCATAACAAGGAACAGAAATGACCCTTGAATTTATATTTGAACCCCTAAGTTTTTCTTGAGCCTCTAAAGCAATTTCAACTTCAGATCCGGAAGCGATTAACGACACATCAGCATTGTCCGAAGTTTTTTTCAAAATATATGCACCTTTAGAACACATATTTTCACCAGCTTTGTGTTCACTAACATAAGGTAATTTTTGTCTAGACAAAGCTATCGCACTTGGGTTGTTTTTACTCTTTAATGCAATTTCCCAGCACTCAAGAGTTTCATTAATATCGGCAGGTCTAAACACATTTAAATTTGGTAAAGCTCTTAGGTGTTCTAGCTGTTCTATAGGTTGATGAGTTGGTCCATCCTCTCCTAAACCAATAGAGTCATGTGAAAAAATATAAATTACTCTCAATCTCATAAGAGATGACAATCTCATCGAGGGTTTTAAATAATCTGAGAAAATTAAAAAGGTTCCACCAAATGGAATTAAGCAGCCATATAGAGCTATACCGTTCATAACGCCAGCCATCGCATGTTCTCTGACGCCATAATGAATATAATTTCCTGAAAAATTTTTAGAAGTAATAATTTTTGAGTTTTCAGTTTTTGTGTTATTTGACCCACTCAGATCTGCAGATCCTCCGATTAGTTCTGGCAAAATATCAGATATACTTTTAATCACAGAAGAAGAGCATTGTCTCGTTGCCATTTTTGGCTTTGTTTGAAAAAATTTTAATTTTTCATCTCCAAGTATTTTATCTAAGTTTGTAGGCAGCTCCTCTTTTATTAGTCTTTCGTACTCCTCTTTTATTTTAGTATTTTTTTTGTCTAAAATATCGTTCCACTTCTCTTCGAGCTTTTCTCCTTTGTTGCCTATTTCTCTCCAAGAATTCATTAGCTCTTCAGGAACATCAAAGGGAGCATGTTTCCATTTAAGTTTTTTTCTTACTAATTTTATTTCATCCTCACCTAGAGGCGCACCATGAGAAGATGCTTTACCTGATTTGTTTGGAGAGCCAAATCCTATTATAGTTTTACAAGAGATTATAGAAGGTTTATTGGACTTAATAGCTTTTTTTGATTGAATTAAAAATCTGCTTGTAGTTATGACCATTAATTTCTTGAAAAGACCATCCATAGCTTTCGAATCTTTTTTTATAGTTATCAGAAACACTTAATGAAGTTGGCCCATCTATTGAAATTTTATTGTTATCAAAGAAAACGATTAAATTTTTTAAATTTAAATGGCCTGCTAGACTCATTGCCTCATGACTAATACCCTCCATAAGATCTCCATCACTGGCAATCACATAGGTCTTATTGTTAATTAGATCTTGGCCAAATTTTTTCTTTAAAACTTCTTGAGCAATACACATACCAACCGAATTAGTCAAACCTTGTCCTAAAGGACCTGTTGTTGTTTCAATGCCAGAATTTTTTTCATATTCTGGATGACCAGCACAAATCGAATTTAGCTGTCTGAAATTTTTTATGTCGTCTAATTTAATTTTCTTATAGCCAGTAAGATAAAGGAGAGAATATAAAAGCATCGACCCGTGTCCTGCTGACAAAATAAATCTGTCTCTATTTAGCCAGCCTGGATTTTTTGGATTAAACCGCAGGTAGTATTTAAATAGCACGGTAGCAACATCTGCCATGCCCATCGGCATGCCAGGGTGTCCGGAATTTGCTTTCTGCACAGCATCAACTGATAAAAATCTTATTGCGTTTGATAAATCTTTTAATTTTGGATCCACTTATTAATTACCTATATAGACTTCAATTCATGATATCAATATTATGATATAAATAAAATTAAGATGGAAAGTTTATACAACAAAGAAAAGAA
>MDTB01011166.1_pt1 | contig 14886 bp, 11 predicted proteins | sample 811161 | NCBI WGS metagenome assembly MDTB01 (sample SAMN05326650, study PRJNA326480) | marine metagenome | isolation source: seawater | place: Mediterranean Sea | collected 2009
ATAGGCGATTATTTTAAAAATGGAGAACTTGAAAAAGCATCAAAATTAAAAGATAAGGCAAGTTCTATAAAGCCAAAAAGCAAACTTCTTTCAGATAAACTTTCTAAAACAATTAATCAAATTAATTCTCTGTTACTAGATATTCCTAATATTCCTAATGATCTTGTGCCAAACGGATCAACTGAAAAAGATAATTTAGAAATATTTAAACATGGAGATATTCCTGTTCTACACAAAAATGCTATGCCTCATTGGGAATTAGCTACGAAGTTTGATATAATAGATTTTGATCTTGGCAATAAAATAACAGGTGCTGGTTTTCCTGTTTATAAAAATAAAGGTGCCAAATTGCAAAGAGCATTAATCAATTATTTTATTGACAAAAATACAGATGCCGGATATAAAGAGATACAAGTTCCTATTTTAATTAATGAAGCTTCAGGAATGGGTACCGGAAATCTCCCTGATAAAGAAGGTCAAATGTATTATGTTAAAGATGATGACCTGTATTTAGCACCAACTGCAGAAGTTCCTGTTACTAATATTTTTAGAGATACAATAATCAAATCATCTGATCTTCCTATATGTCTAACAAGTTACACTCCATGTTTCAGAAGAGAGGCAGGAAGTTATGGGGCTCATGTAAGAGGTTTAAACAGGTTACATCAATTTGATAAAGTTGAAATCGTTAGAATAGAAAAAGCAGAAGATTCTTACGATGCTTTGGAAAAAATGATAGAACATGTTAAAGGTATTTTAAAAGAACTTAAACTTCCTTTCAGAATTTTAAGATTGTGTGGTGGTGATCTAGGGTTTACATCTTGTTTAACTTATGATTTTGAAGTTTATTCTGCAGCTCAAAAAAAATGGCTTGAAGTTAGTTCTGTTTCTAATTTTGAAACCTATCAATCTAACCGTTTAAAACTAAGAATCAAAAACGAAGGCAAAAAAGAATTAGCGCACACTCTTAACGGAAGCTCTTTAGCACTTCCGAGAGTATTAGCTTGTATTCTTGAAAATTATCAATCTCAAAACTCCATTCAAGTTCCATCAGCTCTCTTGAAATATACCCGTTTTGAAAAAATTTAGATAATCTTGAAAAGAGTTAAACCCAAAAAATTCTTAGGCCAACATTTTTTAAAAGACTTTGAAATTTCAAAAAAAATAGTTGAAAATTTAAACTATAAAAAAATAAATGCTTTTATTGAAATAGGCCCAGGAATGGGTGTTTTAACTCAACATTTATTAAATAAAAACATTGATGGATTCTACATTGAAATCGATAATGAATCTTTTAAATATTTAAAAAAATTATATCCCACATTAGGGGAAAAATTAATTCTTGCAGATTTTCTAAAAATTAATCTCGAAGATTTTAATGGTCCATTAGGTATAATTGGAAATTTCCCATATAATATTTCTTCTCAAATAATATTCAAAGTTATTGAAAATCGAAAATTAGTTGATCAGCTTGTGGGAATGTTTCAGCTAGAAGTTGCTGAAAGAATTTGCTCAAAACCTGGAAATAAAACTTACGGAATCATATCAGTAATTACACAAGCTTTTTATAATGCAGAACTTTTGTTAAAACTTAATCCAGTCTTTTTTTCACCACCACCTAAGGTTAACTCAGCAGTAATTAAATTAACAAGTAAGAAAGTTACAAGCCTAAATTGTAATGAGAAATTATTTTTAAGTATTGTAAAAATATCTTTCCAACAAAGACGTAAAACTCTGAAAAATAGCTTAAAAGTATTTAATTTAACAAATAATATCAAAGAACATGTTATCTTTGAAAAGCGTCCAGAAACATTAAATGTTGAGGATTTTGTTCTTATAACTAATATTATCGCTGATGGTACAATTCCAGCTAACTGATGACTTATTAGAAAAAATTGCTGTATTAATTTCAGCTAAAAAAAATTCTAGACTAAAAAAAATAGTCAAGGACATTCATTTTGCTGATATGGCAGATATTATCAATTCACTTAACGAAGATCAAGGAATTTATTTAATAAAATTGTTTGACAGTGAAAAAACATCAGATATTTTAACTGAACTTGATGAAAATGTTAGAGAAAAAATTTTTAAAGCTCTTTCTGCTAAAGAAATAGCAGTTGAAATTAAAGAACTTGATAGTGATGATGCAGCAGACATTTTAGGAGAATTACCAGAAGAAAGAAAGGATAAAGTAATTTCCGAAATTTCTGATAATGATTTAGCTGATGATTTGATGGAACTTCTTTCCTATGAAGAAGATTCCGCTGGTGGATTAATGGCAAAAGAGCTAGTTAAGGCAAATGAAAATTGGACTGTGTTAAAATCTTTAAGAGAAATAAAAAAACAAGGTGAAAATGTCACAAGAGTTCATTCAATTTATGTGATTGACGATAATGATAAACTTATTGGAAGACTTTCTTTAAAGGACCTTATCACCTCAAATTCAAAGAATAAAATTAAAGATATTTTTATTCCTAATGTTGATTCTGTTAATGTCAATGAAAAGGGAGAAGAAGTAGCAAAAATTATGTCAAAATACGATCTTGAAGCAATTCCAGTTGTTGATGGAAAAAAACAATTATTAGGAAGAATAACAATAGATGATATTGTTGATTTCATTAAAGATGAGGCTGAAGAAGATTATTTAATTGCTGCAGGTGTTCAAGGAGATGTAGAGGCTGATGACTCTATTTTAGAGCTAACAAAAGCTAGACTTCCTTGGCTATTTTTAGGACTAATTGGAGGCTTAGGTAGTGTTTTTATTTTGGAGGGGTTTGAAGAATTTATGAATGACCCTAGTTATAAAGCACTTTTTTTCTTTACACCTTTAATAGCTGCAATGGCTGGAAATGTTGGAGTGCAATCATCAGCAATTATTGTTCAAGGACTTGCAAATGATCTAGTTAAGGGTAATGTTCTAAAAAGACTATTAAAAGAACTTGGTTTAAGTTTAATAAATGGTTTAATTTTTGGTTTACTAACAATTTTATTTGGTTTCTCAATTAATCAACCTTTTGAATTAAGCTTAGTAATTTCTTTGTCAATGTTGTGTGTTATAATTGTAGCGGCTTTAATAGGCACTTCTGTTCCAATAATATTAGATAAAAAAGGAATTGATCCCGCAATCGCAACTGGTCCCTTTATTACAACCAGTAATGATATATTTGGTATTTTTTTATTCTTCTATATTGCCAAAATTTTTCTATTATAAAAATGCAAATTCTTCACTTAAACAGTAGTCATTCTATTTTATATAAGGGTTTAGAAAAATTAGGGTATTCAAATCATTTTAAATTCAAATCTTCAAAAGAAGAAATTGAAAAAGAAATTTCATATTATGATGGCATTATTGTTAGAAGTAGATTTTCAATTGACAAATCATTTTTGAAAAAAGCTATTAATCTAAAATTTATAGCTAGAGTTGGATCCGGATTGGAAAATATTGATGTTGAATATGCAAAAAATAAAAAAATTGTAGTTGTTTCTGCACCCAGCGGAAATTCTAACGCAGTTGGAGAACATGCAATTGGGATGTTACTTTCTTTGATGAACAATATGCATTTTTCACAAAATGAAATTTCTTCTGGAGTTTGGTCTAGGGAATCAAATAGAGGGTTTGAGCTCAAAAATAAAACAGTTGGAATTATTGGATACGGAAATACAGGTAAAAGTTTTGCGAAGAAACTTTCTGGTTTCGGAGTCCAAACATTATTCTATGATGTAATTCAGAATAAAGGAGATAAATATGCAACTGAAGCTTCAATTAAAGCAATTCAACAAAAAGCAGATATAATAAGTATACATACATCCCTCACTAAAACTTCAATTGGTTTGATAAAAAAATCTTTTATATCTAATTGTAAAAAACCTATTTGGCTAATAAATACATCAAGAGGAAAATGTGTTGTTACCAAGGATGTTATTTCAGGTATTGAAAATGGCAAAATATTAGGTGCTGCGCTTGATGTAATTGATTTTGAAAAAAAATCATTTAATGAACTAACTCAACCATTGAAATCAGAACCTAAACTTTTAGATTATATAAATTCAAAAAAAATTATTATTACTCCACATATTGCCGGTTGGACACATGAAAGTAAAAAAAATCTTTCACAAATCACATTGGAAAAAATTGAAAATCTAAAACTTTAAAAATGAAAAATATTTTAGTAATGTGTACAGGAAATTCATGTAGAAGTCAAATGGCTCATGGTTATTTATTTAAATTTCTTTTTAGTAAAGTTATGATTTATAGCGCGGGAATAGAAACTCACGGAGTTAATCAAAATGCTGTTGAATCAATGTTAAGAGATGGTGTTGATATTTCAAATAACACCTCTAACAATATAAATGAATATCAGCACATAAATTTCGATTTAATCATTACTGTTTGTGACCATGCGAGTGAAAGCTGTCCATTTATTCCCAATAAAACAGCAATTCAAATCCACAAAAACTTTAAAGATCCTTCAAAAATTTTTAATTCAAAAAATATCAAAAAGGATTATGATACCTGCCGAGATGAAATCAAAAAATTTATTGTTGAAATAAAAAATAAATATTTTTAAAATCATTTTACAACTAATCTAAGAACATCATTACTTCTTTGTTCTAAAACCAATTCATTATTCTTTAAAATTAATTTTTCAGAATTTTTATCAAAATGTCTTATTGTGAATAAATTTACTCCGGCAATACATTCCACTTTAAACGTAGCTTTTAATATGGATATAAACTCTTTTAATCTATCATATTTATCTTCAATACACAATGAAAAGCTAATTGCAGAATTTTGCATTAAATCTACCTTCATTTTATTTTCATGTAAAATTTGGAAAATATCACTTATATTATCTTCTACTATAAATGAAAAATCTAAGGAAGATAATTTCAAAAAGTTAAGATTTTTTTTAACAATAAAACATGGAACTTTAGGTTTGATTTTTACTCCTCTGGATATAGCGGTTCCATTTCCTTTAGGATTTAAAAAAGATTTTACATAAAGTGGAATTTCTTTTCTCTGTAAAGGCTGTAAAGTTCTGGGATGGATAACGGAAGCTCCATAAAATGCTAATTCAATAGCTTCAGTGTATGAAAGATTTTCCAATAAAGTAGTGCTTTTAAAAACTCGAGGATCAGCATTTAAGACACCAGGCACATCTTTCCAAATCGTAACAGAACTAGCATTTAGACAAAATGCATAAATTGCAGCAGAATAATCAGATCCCTCTCTTCCAAGAGTTGTAGAAAAATTATTTTTGTTACTCGAGATAAATCCTTGACTTACATTTAATATGTCCTGATTAATATTTTTGTCTATATTTTTTTTGGTAATATCCCAAATAACATTAGCATCTCTGTAACTAGAATCTGTCTTTATTAATGTTCTAGAATCTATCCAATTGCATTTTATGCCATTATCATTTAAATATGCACAGATTATTTTTGTTGCAACTAATTCTCCAACAGGCACTAATTGGTCGTAAACAAATGAATAATTAGGTGATTTATTGATTTTTAAAAAATCTTTTGAATCATCAAAAATAGTTTTGACAGCATTAAAAATTTGATGATTTTTTGATTTAAAAAGTTCCTTTAAAATTTTTTTGTGAAAACAAATAAGTTCATTAATTGAGGACTCTAATTCCTGATTATTATTAAAGTAGTTATAAACTATCTTTTCTAATAAATTAGTTGTTTTCCCAATCGCTGAAACAACTAAAAATATTTTTTCTGTTCCTGTGTCATTTAAAATTATTGGTAAATTCTTAATTTGATCCGGATTTCTAATAGACGCCCCTCCAAATTTATGTATTCTCATTATTTAATTTAATAAAGTTATTAATTGCTTTTTCATTCATTTGAGCAATTTGCCAATCATCATAAACTTTTGCGCCATTAGAAATATAAAAATCAATGGCATGTTTATTCCAATTTAAAACCGCCCACTCAATTCTTTTTACTCCATTTAAGTGTGAATTAATAATGAAGTTTTTAAATAATTCCTTTCCAATTCCAAGATTTCTATATTTTTTAGTTACAATTAAATCTTCTAGATGCATTGTTGGTCCTTTCCAAGTTGAATATCTAGAGTACCCTAGTGACATTCCAACAATTTTACTTTCTATTTTGGCAACATAACATGAAAATAATGGGGGATCTGAAAAACCGTGAATTATTAATTCATCTTCACTAATTATAACAGCATCAGGTTCTTTTTCAAATTTTGCAAGCTCTTTAATTAAAGAAAGAACCTCTTTCATGTCTTTTTTCTCAGCAGCTTTAATTTCGAAATCCATATTCAAAATTTGATCAAAGTTAGTTCAATGGAGTTAAATAAAATAATCTTAAAAATATATAACAATTTTACAGATATTTGTGACAATGAAGATTAAGGGTGATTACCCTAATAGATTACCATTTTTTGAGTCCCTGAAAGTTCAGGAACTAACAGATTCCTATTGTCGAAAAAACAATGTTTACATCAAAGGAATGTATGGGTCTTCAAAATCTTTTCTAGTTCGTGAAATTTTTCGAACAAAAAAACAAAATATAGTTTGGATATTAAACGATAGAGAAAGTGCTGCTTATCATTTTAACGATATTGAAAACTTTACAGATAAAAACCAATGTTCGTTTTTTCCATCGAGTTACAAAAAGAATTTTGAGTTTAATAAAAAAGATAGTCAAAATACATTTTTAAGATCTAATATTATTAAAAATTTAGGCTCGCATTCAAAAAAAATAATTATTTCATATCCTGAGGCAATTTTTGAAAAAGTTTTAGATAAAAAAGAAATCAAAAAAAAAGTTTTACAGATTGTAAAAGGGCAAAAGCTTTTACTCGAGGATTTAAATGAAAAACTTTTTGAATTTAATTTTATTAGACAAGATTTTGTATCAAAACCAGGTGAATTTTCTGTAAGAGGGGGAATAATTGATGTTTTTTCATTTTCATATAAACTTCCATTTAGAATTGAATTTAATGGTGAAGAAATTGAAAGTTTAAGAGCTTTTGAAATTAACTCACAAACATCAAATGAATCGTTTGATAAAATTGAAATATTAGCCGACTTAGAAAATAAAGATGTTGATGAGGACAGAAAAAGTATCATTGAATTATTTGATAGAGATAGTTTAATTATTTTAGAAAATAAAGTTTTTTTAAAAAATGAATTAAAAAATTACTTTGAAAAAAGTAAAAAACAATTTGATCAAAATAAAGAACTAAAGAACCTTTTTTTTGATGGCAAAAATCTAGATTTAGATTTAAAAAAATTTAAAACCCTTGAATTTAATTCTAAAATAAATAAAAGTTTTTCTTTTGGAATTAAACCACAGCCTGCCTTTAACAAAAAATTTGATTTATTAATTGAAACTTTAATTTTCTATCATAAAAAAAATTATCAACTCAAAATTTTTTGCAATTCAAAACATCAAATCAAAAGATTCCAGGAGATTTTTGAGGAAGTAAAAAAAGAATTGAATATCATATTTATTGAAAATTCTATTTACAAAGGTTTTATTAATGATAATGATAAAGAATTATGTTTTAGTGATCATGAAATATTTGATAGATATTATAAATATAATATTAAGAAAGGTTTTTCAGTCAAAAAAAGAGTAAGCTTAAATGAACTAAATCAATTAGAAATTGGTGATTATGTTACTCACATTGACCATGGTATTGGAATTTTTGGAGGTCTCAAAAAAATTGATGTCAATGGTAAAATTCAAGAAGCAGTTAAATTGACTTATGGTGAAAGAGATACTTTATATGTTAGCATTCACTTAATAAATAAAATTTCCAAATACAATGGAAAAGACGGAACAAAACCAAAAATTTATAAACTTGGTTCTGGAGCGTGGAATAAAATAAAACTTAAAGCTAAAAAGAGAGTCAAAGAAGTTGCTTTTAATTTAATAGAAGCATATGCAAAAAGAAAGTTAAAAAAGGGGTTTCAATATAACCCTGACTCTTCAATGCAATACGAGCTTGAAGCATCTTTCATGTATGAAGATACAATTGATCAAACAAAATCAACAAATGACATTAAAAAAGACATGGAAAATTCTATGCCAATGGATAGATTGATCTGTGGAGATGTTGGTTTTGGAAAAACTGAAATTGCTATTAGAGCAGCATTTAAAGCAATTGATAATGGAAAACAAGTAGCTGTTTTGGTTCCAACAACTATACTGGCATTTCAACATTTTAAGACTTTTACAAATAGACTTGAAGATTTTCCAGTTAGTATTGATTACCTAAATAGGTTTAGATCTTTAAAAGAAAAAAATACTATAATTAAAGATATAAATGATGGGAAGATTGATTTACTAATTGGAACTCACCAGTTAGTTAATAGAAATATTAATTTCAAGGATCTTGGATTACTAATAGTGGATGAAGAACAAAAATTTGGGGTAAATGTGAAAGAAAAAATTCGATCAATGAAAGAAAATATTGATGTTTTGACTTTAACTGCTACTCCAATTCCTAGGACATTACAGTATAGTTTAATGTCTGCTAGAGATCTTTCCATTATAAATAGTCCTCCTCCAAATAGATTTCCAATTGAAAGCAATGTTATTTCATTAAATGAAGATGTAATTAGTGAAGCAATAAATTTTGAAATTCAAAGAGGTGGCCAAGTGTTTTTTATACATAATAGAATCGACAATATTAATGATGTTAGCTCTATTATTTCAAGATTAGTTCCTGATGCAGAAATAGCAATAGCTCATGGCAGAATTGATGGCAAAAAATTAGAAAAAACTATGTTAGATTTTATAAACGGAAAATATGATATTTTGGTTTCAACAACGATAGTTGAGAGTGGGCTAGATGTTCCAAATGCAAATACAATTTTTATAAATAATGCTCAAAACTTTGGTCTTAGTGACTTACACCAAATGAGAGGGAGAGTTGGAAGAAGTAATAAAAAAGCTTTTTGCTATTTTATTACTCCACCATATTCATCAATGACTAAAGAGGCGCGTAAAAGAATAGAGGCCATAGAACAATACACTGAGTTAGGGTCTGGGTTTCACATTGCTATGAAAGATTTAGAAATCAGAGGTGCAGGTAATCTTTTAGGTGCAGAACAAAGTGGTTTTATTAATGACATTGGTTTTGAGGCATACCAAAAGATTTTGAGAGAGGCTGTAGATGATCTGAAAACAAAAGAATTTAACCACTTATTTGATAATGAAGATTTTGATGATTCTAATGCAACCCATTTTCAAATTGACACTGATCTTGAAATATTATTTCCTGATAATTATATAAATAACACAAAAGAAAGACTTAGGTTATATAAAAAACTTTCAGAAATAGATTCTAAAAATGAATTAGAAAATTTTTCTTCTAAACTTGAAGACAGATTTGGAAAAATTCCTAAAGAATCCATTAATCTTTTAAAAACAGTTGAAATGAAATTCCTAGGTAAAAGTTTAGGTTTTGAAAAGATAATTTTAAAAAATAATAAAATGATATGCCAATTTATTTCAAATAAAAAGCACAGATATTATAAATCTGGAAAGTTTGAAAAATTATTAAGTAAAATTGTTAATAATTTGCATAATTGTGAAATTAAGGAGAAAAAAAGTAAAGCTGGGCATACACTAATAGTTATAACTAATGAAATAAATTCAATTGATGAAGCAATTGATAATTTAAAGATTTTTTAGATTTTTTATTACTTTAAAAGCTTTGTCCACTTGATCTTCATCAACCAAAATAGTAAACTCATTTGATGTTGAAATTACTTGATAAATATTAATTCCCTCCCATGACAATCTCTGAAAAACAAAATAATATACACCTGGTATCGTTACATTTTCACTTGGAAGCTTTATCGAAATAGATGATAAATCAGTTTGTTTTGACAAACAAAATTCATTAGAAAAAATATTTTCTATCAAAGACGAAAGATTACCACTAACTACAATATTGCACTCATTAACCCCTCTTGACGAAGTGTAAAAATCATCTTTGTTATTCAATTTAGAAAGGAATTTAGCTTGATTTGTTAGTAATGTATCTGAAACCTTAAAATTAAAATCTACGAGAGAGGATCTTACAGTTATATCTCCAATATCCTTAACTATTTTAACGATTTTGTGAGTTGTCCTAAATTCCAATTCACTTGATAGTCTCTTTAAAGCCATAACAATTGCTCCACATTGAATTTCTTTTTTAATTAAAAATTCAATTTCAGGCTTTATAACTCTTGAAAGTGAAGTTAAATTTATAATTCTTTGGGATAATGCTGAAATCAAAAATGGTTTAGTTTTTATATAACTCTCCACTGCAGATGAAATTGTTTTCATAATGTAAATATAGAAATGTATTGATTATGTTAAAATTATAACACTTAATTATTAATTTAACAATAAACAGTAAAATCACAAATACTATTAAAAAAATGAATTTTTAATTGGTTATTTTTGCCATGAATCTAAGAATTTGAAAAAAAGACACACGATTACTGCTGCATTACCTTATGCTAATGGTCCAATCCATATTGGACATCTAGCAGGGGCCTATATTCCCGCAGATATTTATTCTAGATACCTTAGATTATTGCAAAAGGATGTTGTTTTTATTTGTGGAAGTGATGAACACGGTGCTGCGATACCTATAAGAGCAAAAATTGAAGGAACTAGTCCAAAGAAAATAGTTGATAAGTATCATTTGAATATTAAAAATTCTTTTAAAAATTTTGGAATATCTTTTGATAATTATTCCAGAACATCTTCAAAAGTTCACCATGAAACTGCTTCTAATTTTTTTAAAGATTTAAACGACAATAATCTTTTTATTGAAAAAGAAACCGAACAACTTTATGATGAAAAAGAAAATCAATTTTTAGCTGATAGATTTGTTACTGGATTATGTCCTAAATGTAATAATGATGAGGCATATGGTGATCAATGTGAAAATTGTGGTTCCACATTAAGTGCAACAGAACTTATAAATCCAAAATCAAAATTAAGTGGAAATAAGCCAGTATTAAAAAAAACAAGACATTGGTTTTTGCCATTAAATAACTTTGAAAATTTCTTAAAAAAATGGTTTTTAAAAGAGAAGAAATTAGACTGGAAGACAAATGTGTTTGGGCAAGTAAAATCATGGATTACAGAAGGCTTAAAACCCAGAGCAATTACAAGAGATTTGGACTGGGGAATTCCTGTACCTTTAAATAATGCATTAGGGAAAGTTTTATACGTTTGGTTTGATGCCCCAATTGGATATATTTCCTCAACAATTGAATGGGCAAAAAAAAACAATAAAGATTGGAGACCCTATTGGCAAAGCCCTGAAACTGAACTTGTACACTTTATTGGAAAAGATAATATAGTCTTTCACTGTATAATTTTTCCTGCAATTCTCCATGCTTCAAAGAATTATATTCTACCTACTAATGTTCCTGCAAACGAATTTTTAAATTTGGAAGGTCAAAAAATTTCTACATCTAAAAATTGGGCTATTTGGATTGATGAATACATGAATGATTTTCCTAACATGCAAGACACTTTGAGATATGTTTTAACAACAAATGCACCTGAAAACAAGGATAATGATTTTACATGGAAAGATTTTCAGGCAAAAAACAACAATGAATTAGTAGCAATATTTGGAAATTTTGTAAACAGAGTTGCTGTATTGACAGAAAAATATTATGGATTAGAAATCCCTCCAATTGGCAATATTGATAATGAGGAAGAAAAAATTATTGATCAGATTTATAAATACCCTGAAATAATTGGATCTTGTATTGAGAAATTTAAATTTCGAGATGCTATCAATAATATGATCGATTTAGCGAGATATGGAAATAAATTTTTAGCAGATACAGAGCCTTGGAAATTAATAAAAACATCTGATAGTTTTAAAGTCCAAACCATAATGAATATTTCTATACAAATATGTGGCATTCTATCTATTGTTTGCGAACCATTCCTCCCTGTCACCTCAATGAAACTTAAAAATCAATTTAACATCAAAGAAGTTAATTGGAGTGAAATCAAAAAAGAAAATCCAATAATTTCTAATAAAATTCAAAAAAGCAATCTAATTTTTAGAAAAATCGAAGATGAAGAAATAGATTTTCAACTTAGAAAACTCCATGAATCAAAAAAATAAAATTGCGATCCTTGGATGTGGATGGTTAGGTATTACACTTGCAAAAAAATTAATAAAAAAAAATTTTTTAGTTAAAGGGTCTACAACTTCATTTAATAAAATTGATAAAATAGAAGCAGAAAAAATAGAAGCACATTTATTGTTGGTTGAAGAAAAAAAAATAATAGGAAATATTTCTGATTTTTTAAAAAATGTTAAAACACTTATTATAAATTTTCCTCCCTCAAAAACAACTTTAGGTAAATATTCAAAAAAGGTTCAAAAAATTATCGGTGAAGTAAAAAAAAGTAATGTAAAAAACATCTTATTTATTAGTAGCACTTCGGTTTATGGGCATAATGAGGGAATTATAAATTATGACTGCATTCCAATTCCAAGCTCATTTAGGGGAAACGAAATTTTAAAGGCAGAGAAAATAATACAGGGTTTTAAAAATTCATGTATAATTCGATTTGGTGGACTTATCGGAAAAGATCGCAACCCCACTATATCTCTTTCAAATAAAAAAAATGTCAAAAATCCTGACCACCCAATTAACTTAATTCACCTAGATGATTGTATAGGAATCATATTATCAATAATTGAAAAAAATATTTGGGGAAAAGTTTTTTTGGGGGTTAGTCCTTATCATCCAAAGCGAAAAGAATTTTACAATAATCAATGTAAAGCTTTAGGTTTAAAAGAGATTTATTTTTCTAAAATCAATATGGGATTAGGAAAAAAAATAAATGATCAAAATATTTCTAATGAACTGGGATATGAATTTAAGCGACCTAAATTTTAAATTATTCTTTTGTGTTTTTTTCTAAAATATCTTTAGACGTGATATTGATCATATTAATTAAAGCATTATAAGATATAGCCAAACTAATTAAATTCTCTTTGAATAATTTAATGTTGTTTTGATTTAAAACTATTTCATTGATCTTATAAACTTCCGTTTTATAAACCCTAAATCTTCCAATTATTTGAGGAACTTTTAGTTTATATGGAATTTTTTCCACCTCAACTTTATCAAGCTCTAATTTTAAAGATTCAAAAAAGAACGGTAATGTTTTTGGATCTTTAGAAACAATCAATGATGTACTTTCTATAATTGATTTAGATTCCCAAGAATCAAGAATTTCAAAATATTTTTTATCAATAGTGATAAATTTTGGTAATGAATCGTTTACAAAAGAACTTAATTCAATGTAGTTTAAAGGTTCAGATTTTAAATTTTTTATATTTGATCGATCCTTACAAGAAAAAAAACCAATTAATATCAAAAAGAAAAATAATTCTTTTTTCATTTGAATAAAATTCTAAAATACAAACTTTTATTGTGTTTTAAATTAATAAATCGAAATGTATAGTTTCAAAAAAATATTTACCAAAGAAATGCATATAAGAATGCTGTTATAATACAAATTAGCATTGCAGAAAAATTAAAAGAGCTGGATGTTTCAAATAATTTTTTACTTAATACTATTCCTTTAGGGTTATTATAATTTCCTTCGAAGTAACTAATCAAATAAATTATAAATATTGTTGCTAAACAAGTTATACCCATTTGATTCATAAAAGGAGTTTGAGCTAAAAACCAATTAGATGGAACTACTTTGAAATACATTGCTACTGGTACTGAAGATATGACTCCCCAAATTGCCGCATTATTTGTTGCTTTTCTATAAAATAAACCCATCAAAAATACTCCCAATATTCCAGGACTTACAATACCAGTATATTCTTGAATAAATTGAAAAACTTCACCTAAACTTCCGAGTTGTGGTGCTATCAACATTGCTATAAATAAAGAAACTACAGCAGTAATTCTCCCAACCTTAACTGTTAATTTTTCGGATGCATTTTTGTTTATAAAGGATTTATATATATCCATGGTAAAAATTGTTGATGTTGAATTTAACATAGAAGCTAAGGAGGAAACTATGGCTGCAGCAAGTGCCGCTAAAATCAAACCTAAAAAACCAGAGGGAATAAAATTCTTTATGAGCCAGGGAGCTGCATTATCATTAGCTATCATTCCATTTTCAGTTACAAAACTTTGATCAATCGTTTCAGGACTGAAAACACCTGATTCCATATTCATAACATATGCAACTATTCCAGGAACAACTACAATAAATGGCATTAATAATTTTAAAAAGGCGGCAAATGCAATCCCTTTTTGACCTTCTTTTAAGTTTTTAGCAGCTAATGTTCTTTGAATTATATATTGATTAAAGCCCCAATAGTAAAGATTAGCAACCCACATTCCACCAACTAAAACCGCTATTCCTGGAAGATTTTCCCAAGTGTCTTTTCCATTAGTATTAATTATTTCACCCTTTGAAACAATCATGGTAAATCTTTCAGGAACAGTATTATATACGTGAATCATTCCATCAATAAAACTTCCTGATTCAGTAACATTAGATAAAGCAAAATAAGTCATCATTAAACCTCCAAAAATCAATAATACCACCTGAATTACATCAGTCCATGCAACAGCAGCAAGGCCTCCCCAAAGAGAATATGCAGCTGCAAATAATCCAAGACCAATAATACTTCCAAAAAGCAAACTACCGTCACCTGTTCCAATTACTATATCTAAAGCCTTTGCCCCTAAGAACAAGACAGTAGTGAGATTGACAAATACAAAAAGAGCAATCCAAAAAATAGCTAAAATAGTTTTGAGATTTGTGCTAAACCTTTTTTCTATAAATTCAGGAATTGTATAAAGGCCTTTTTCAATAAAA
>MDTB01081226.1_pt1 | contig 14886 bp, 12 predicted proteins | sample 811161 | NCBI WGS metagenome assembly MDTB01 (sample SAMN05326650, study PRJNA326480) | marine metagenome | isolation source: seawater | place: Mediterranean Sea | collected 2009
CATTCCCTTGAAGATCGCATTGTTAAAGCATTCCTTCGTGACCGGTCAGGCGGTGCTTCTCGGGGATCACGCCACACACCACACGCCAATTCTGCTCAAAAGCCAGCAACTTTCAAGGAGCTGAACCGCCGAGCTATCCGGCCTGACGAATTCGAAACTAGGGCTAATCCTCGTTCCCGTTCCGCGCGACTTCGGACCGCAGAGCGCACAGATGCACCCCCCTGGGGCCTGAAACAGCAAAACCAGAAAGGCGCAGAATGATCAAACGTGCCACACTAATTTGGATGTTTCTCGCAACTGCTGCGGGAATAGGACTATTTGTCCTGAAATATGAAGTTAAATCAATGGAAGGCCAACTGGCCACTATTCACGAAAATTCGATTAAAAACCTCGAAGCAGCGCATGTCCTAAAAGCAGAGTGGAGTTATCTCAATCAACCCGCACATCTCGAAGATTTGGGCAGACGTTTACTTGCATTAAAACCCATTAAAGCTACTCAAACTATTGAAATTCATAGAATTCCATTCCGCCCTACTCGTGAGAGTAGAAACGGGACTAGTCCCCCGGCGGCCGATCAGGTCCCCCCACCGTTCGCCAAAGAAAGGCGTAAATAATGATCGGCCGCCAACCCTTATTCCCAAAAAGAAGGCGGCGAGAGCCACCTGCAACACCAAGTGTTGAGATCGGGCGGAGCAGGCTCTTGATTACCGGAGCATTATTTACTGTAGCCTTTCTTATTGTGACTGGGCGCCTAATTGGCGTTACAATGTTTGTAGAGAAAAGTGAACCGCAATATAACCGTTCCGCAAACAAGGTCTTTCTAAAGACAACTCGAGGTAATATTGTCGATCGTAATGGCGTTTTGTTAGCGACGACCCTGAAAACTTTTTCATTGTATGCGAATCCACGGACCATACTTGATGCGCACGATGCTGTTGACAAGATCGCTGGGGTTCTACCGGAACTAGACCGAAGACTAACATATTCCAGGCTAACCCAAGATCGCAATTTTATTTGGCTACGGCGCCACCTGACACCTCGTCAGAAGTACGAGGTGAATAAGCTTGGAATTCCTGGCCTCGATTTCCGCGACGAAGAACGCAGAGTGTACCCATCGGCAGCACTTGCTTCTCATGTTCTCGGCCACACCGATATAGATAACCGCGGTTTAGCGGGAATTGAGAGACACTTAGATCAACAACTTAGAAAAAACCACAAACCACTAAAGCTCTCGATTGATATTAGAGTTCAGCATGCAATCCGGAAGGAACTTTCTTCAGCGGTGCGGCAATTCCAAGGTATTGGCGCTGCCGGAATAGTTATGGATGTTCGAAATGGTGAAGTTTTGGGCATCGTTTCACTGCCAGATTTTGACCCAAATCTTCCTAATAAAATTGAGCCGGACAGAAGGTTTAATCGTGCGACACTTGGGGTCTATGAGATGGGCTCAACCCTCAAAATTTTTACAACAGCAATGGCCTTAGAATCGGGGAAAGTATCAATGCGGGATGGTTATGATGCCACACACCCAATTCGTGTTTCCCGTTTTGTTATTCGCGATTATCACGCAAAACGCCGATGGCTTTCAGTTCCTGAGATTTTTATGTACTCCTCAAATATTGGCTCAGTCAAAATGCTTTTAGATGTCGGCATTACCGAACAACGTGTCTTCCTTCAAAAACTGGGTCTGTTGCACCCATCACCGGTTGAAATAACTGAGATCGGCACTCCTCTAATTCCCAACCCTTGGCGGCCAATCAATGCCATGACAATTTCATTTGGACATGGTCTTTCAATTAGCCCAATGCAACTGGTGGCCGGCGTTGCCTCAATGATAAATGGGGGCTTATACCACGCTCCCACTTTTCTAAAGAAAAGAACAGGCCTTAAGACCAAAGGGCGGCGCGTAATTTCAGCAAAGACATCAGACCACGTTCGACGTTTACTACGCCTAGTCGTTCAAAATGGAACCGGGCGCAAGGCTGCAGCAAAGGGTTATCTAGTGGGCGGCAAAACTGGCACCGCCGAAAAGGTTATTGGAAGTCGATATAAGAAAAAAGCGGTTATTTCTTCCTTCATTGGTGCTTTCCCAATGAATGCACCTCGTTATGTGATCTTCGCTATGATCGATGAGCCTAGCGTCACGAAAGAAACACTGAGACGTCCCACAGGTGGCAGGGTTGCTGCCCCTATCGTTGGAAAAGTAATTGCCCGCATTGGTCCTCTTCTTGGTGTTCCTGCTGTTAATCAGCTCGCGCCAGAAACCATTCGTCAATTAGCTATTGATGTAGTTACAAAAAAGAAAGGAAAGCGTCGTCTTGCTTCTTTCTGAACTCGCAAGAGCAGATACGAGGGCTCAACACATTACCCAAGACCCAAAAATTGTGGGTCTTACGGCGGATTCGCGCACAGTGAAACCTGGCTATCTATTTGCTGCACTTCAAGGTACCCAATCCGATGGACGTGACTTTATTAAAGATGCGTTATCGCGCGGGGCTGCCGCAATCCTTGCTCCAAACGGTACTAGGTTACCGGCCGCAGCAAAAAAAATCCCTATGATCAATGTTGACAACCCACGTCGAAGCCTTGCGTTGTTTGCCAGCCGTTATTTCGGCCGGCAACCTCGTATCGCTGCTGCCGTTACAGGCACTAACGGAAAAACTTCAGTCGCCTGGTTCACACATAACATATGGAAACGTCTTGATCATCAATCGGCAGCCATTGGAACTTTGGGTGTCACAACAGATGTCACAGATAGTTTTAATGGCCTAGGACTTACAACGGCGGATCCTATAACATTGCATCATCAACTCAAATCAATAGCAAATGACGGGATTGATCATGTAATTCTCGAAGCTTCGAGTCATGGTCTCGAACAATCACGACTAGATGGCGTAAATCTTAAAGCCGCTGCATTTACTAATCTTTCCCGCGATCATCTAGACTATCACCGCACGATGGATGAATACCGGGCAGCTAAATTAAACCTTTTTAATCGTCTGTTGCCTAAAAACGCCACCGCTGTTCTAAACTCGGACTCCAGTGATTACTCTGTTTTCTCATCAATTAGTAAAGCACGCGGTCTCAAGGTAATTTGCTATGGGCAAAATGCTGACGAAATCCGAATAGAAAAAATTAAGGCGTCCCCAAACAGCCAACAATTATTAATAACAATATTAGGAAGGCAATACGATCTCGAGCTCAACATGACGGGCTTTTTTCAAGCTCAGAACGTATTATGCGCTCTTGGACTAACAATAGCATGCGGCGATGACCCAGAAAAGATCATTGACCTTTTGCCTCAACTTCGCAGCCCGCCTGGACGCCTAGAAATTATAGGAATTACCCCAAAAGGCGCAGCCGTCTATATTGATTACGCCCATACGCCTGATGCATTAATGTCTTTGTTAGTCGCACTCCGCCCACACACCCGCGGAAAACTGTCTATTGTATTCGGTTGTGGTGGTGATCGGGATAAAAGCAAAAGGCCCCAAATGGGGGCTATTGCCAATGATCTAGCAGATCGAATTTACATTACCGATGACAACCCGAGAAGCGAATTACCAAGCGCCATTCGTGACAACATTTTAGCAAAATGTCCGAATGGCAAAGAAATTGGTAATCGAGCGAAAGCGATTCAGTGCGCCATTAGAGAACTGTTACCCGACGATGTACTCGTTATTGCTGGAAAAGGGCATGAAACTAGTCAGGTTTTCGACAAACAAGTCCTTCCCTTTAGAGATGCAGCCATTGCCCGCGCAGCCATCGACGCAATAGAAGGTTTAAATCGATGACAGCAACTTTATGGACCAGAAAATCTGTTTGCGCCGCCACAGGTGGCACAGGGAACGGCGACTGGTCGGCTACGGGCGTATCGATTGATAGCCGAACGATTGAAGCTGGCGATCTATTTATCGCGCTCAGAGGCCCCCATACAGATGGCCATGTACATGTCAGTCAGGCTTTAGATAATGGTGCAGCAGCAGCATTAATAGATCACCGTCCAAATGGCTTAGTAGAAAACGGAAAGGTTATCACAGTTGCAAATACGATGACTGCTCTCAGCCAGCTGGCCAAAACGGCCCGAAACCGAAGTTCAGCAAAAATTATCGCCGTTACTGGGAGCGTTGGCAAAACCGGCACCAAGGACGCTCTCCTTAATGCTTTAAATTTACAGGGAAAGACCAGTGCCAGCGCACATAGCTACAATAATCAATGGGGTGTGCCCTTATCTTTAGCGCGTATGCCCGCAGATGCCGAATATGGTATCTTCGAGATTGGCATGAACCATAGCGGCGAAATAAAATTGTTATCGCAAATGGTTCAGCCGCATGTAGCGATCATTACCACTATTGAGCCAGCCCACATCGAATTTTTTCACTCGATTGAAGATATCGCAGATGCAAAGTCTGAAATTTTCAACGGTATGATGGGTGGCACAGCTATTCTAAACCGCGATAACCCCCATTATATGCGGGTTGCCAAAGAAGCAAAGCCTCCTAATGTCAAACGCGTTCTTTCCTTCGGGGAACACCCCAAGGCCGATGCACGGTTAATTACCCGTATAGCCGATTGTTCTGGCAACAATGTTGAAGCGGTAATCTGTGGCCGCCGTATCGGATACCGACTCGGCCTCCCGGGACAGCACCTAATCCAAAATAGCCTCGCTGTATTGGCCGCGATCTCTGCTGTCGGAGCCGATGTCGCCACCGCAGCGAAAACATTGAGCGAGTTAACCCCAATATCTGGTCGCGGAGCACATCTCACCGTCAAAATTGATGATGGTATTTTTACGATTATAGACGAAAGCTACAATGCCAACCCAGCCTCAATGCGCGCCGCCATTGAAACTCTGGCGGTAATGCGGCCCGGTCCCTGCGCCAAACGAATTGCGGTTCTTAGTGATATGCACGAGTTAGGCGTGAGGTCCAATGACTATCACATTGAACTAGCGAAGACCCTTTCCACACACGAAATCGACAAGGTTTATGCCTGCGGAAAACATATGGCCGCCATGTTTGACGCTCTCCCCGACCCTCTAAAAGGTGGTTTTAGCAACTCCCCAAAAGAGTTAGGGGAAATTGTTTCAAAAAAGATTCAACCAGGGGATGTTGTTACGGTGAAAGGCTCGCTCGCAAGTGGGATGAAGACAGTAGTCGACCAGCTAATTGCTTTGCAAATCGAAGAGGGCGCCAAATCCCAATCAGTATCAAACGGGAAAAGGTAACCATGTTATATTATTTTCTTTTTCCTTTGGCAGACGATCTTGGCCTTTTAAATCTATTCCGTTACCTGACTTTCCGGACCGGCGGAGCGATAATCACCGCCCTGATGATTAGCTTTATCCTTGGCGCCCCTTTGATCAAATGGCTAAAGAGCCAACAGGGCGAAGGTCAGCCCATTCGAGAAGACGGGCCCGAAAGCCACCCCCTAACAAAAAAAGGTACGCCAACAATGGGAGGCCTTTTAATTTTAATTGCCGTAACTTCGGCGACACTCCTTTGGGCTGACATCAGCAACCGATATGTTTGGGCCGTTCTAATTGTGACTTTAGGCTTTGGCAGCATCGGTTTTCTTGACGACTATCTCAAGCTTACAAAACGGTCTCCAAATGGAATGTCAGGAAAAATCAAGATAATCGCTGAGATTACTATTGCAGGCGCCGTAGCCTGGTGGATTTCCGAAATCTCACCCGACCCACTTTCTAACGGCCTCGCAATTCCTTTTTTCAAAGACCTCCTAATCGATCTTGGCTGGTTCTTTATCCCTTTCGCTACCATAGTCATTATAGGAGCATCGAATGCTGTCAACCTGACTGATGGGTTAGACGGCCTGGCGATTGTCCCAGCTATGATTGTTGCGGGCTGTCTCGCGCTAATTACCTATATAGTTGGAAATCAGGTATTTTCTTCATACCTACAATTGCAAAATGTACCTGGCGCGGGGGAGCTGACGGTTTTCTGTGGCGCCTTGGTAGGAGCCAGTCTTGGTTTCCTCTGGTTTAACGCTCCACCCGCCATGATTTTTATGGGCGACACCGGCTCACTATCGGTCGGCGGGGCGATAGGCGCGGTTAGCGTAATTAGCAAACATGAGTTAGTCCTTGCCATAATCGGTGGATTGTTTGTTCTCGAGACCGTTTCAGTAATAGTCCAGGTCATTTCCTTTCGACTAACTGGCCGCCGCGTATTTCGTATGGCACCCCTACACCACCATTTTGAGAAAAAAGGCTGGAAAGAGCCAACAATTGTTATCAGATTTTGGATAATCGCGATGATCCTTGCGCTAATTGGTCTTTCCACGTTGAAACTGCGATGAGGGACGCTTGATCAAGATACAAAACCGCCGCGATCAAACAATCGCTCTCTTCGGTCTAGGTGCATCTGGGCTTACAACTGCGCACGCATTGGCTGCAAGTGGCGTCAACGTCATCGCTTGGGATGACAGTGCACTGCAACGAGATAAGGCCAAGCAGGAATCAATCTCAATCCATGACCTATACTCATATGATTTTACCAATATAGATGCCCTCGTGCTCGCCCCTGGCGTACCCTTCAAACATATTCCGCACCCCATTGCACAAAAAGCACTGGTAGCAGATCGTCCGATTATGGGTGACATTGAACTTTTAATAGAGGCGTGCCCCACTGCGAAGTTTATTGGCGTTACAGGTACAAACGGTAAATCCACAACAACCACACTCATCGGTCACATATTACGAACAGCCGGAGTCAAAAATCAGATCGGCGGTAATTTAGGACCGCCAGCACTTGGCCTTAATCAACCGAATGCAAAAGAAATTATTGTTTTAGAACTGTCTTCTTATCAGCTAGATCTAACACGCAACGCAACGCTAGATGTATCTGTTTTCTTAAACATGAGCCCTGATCATCTTGACCGGCATGGCGATATGAACGGATATTTCAACGCTAAGCGGCAAATTTTTCGCAAACGACAAAATACCATCAAACCACAATTCGCCGTTATCGGAATTGATGACGGATACGGACGTGTTCTCTATCGCGAACTATCCGCTCAAGACGGCTTGACAGTCTTCCCAATCTCAATGTCCAAAAATCTTTCTGACGGCTTCTATGCCAAAAACGGGTCACTATACAACCAAACTAACACTTTAATTTGCGATTTAAATAAAGCTGCCAATCTACCCGGCATACATAATTGGCAAAATGCCGCAGCTGCAGCCGCGGTTGGTCATGCGTTAGGGATTAAAAATCAACTTATTGCGGATGCGATTACAAATTATCATGGATTGCCTCACCGTATGGAAAACCTTGGGGTAATAAATGGTGTCACTTTTATAAATGACAGCAAAGCGACCAACAGCGTTTCAACCGCCCGCGCATTAGCTTGTCACACCAACATATACTGGATAGCTGGCGGGGTCGCTAAAAACGAGGGCATAGAAGCTATAAAGCCATTTCTCACAAATATCCGCCACGCATTTCTAATTGGTGATGCAGCAGGAACATTTGAATTGGAATTGAGCGACAAAATAGAAGTTACGCAGTGCGGTGATTTGGAAACCGCTACTCAAATGGCCTATTTATCGGCATCCAAAGGGCTTTCTGACAACCCAGCGGTCCTTTTGTCACCTGCCTGCGCCTCATTTGACCAATGGCAAAATTTCGAAGTCCGTGGTGACGCCTTCAAAAAATTGGTTTCTTCAATCCAGTCGGAGGCAAAATGACAGCGTTTACGCGCACAGATACCTCCTTATTAGGCCGTTGGTGGTGGACTATTGATCATTGGACGGTTGCTGCCGTCGCGTTGCTCATTGGATTTGGAATTATGATGACCATGGCTGCCAGTCCTTCGGTTGCAGACAGGCTGAATTTAGACTCATTTCATTTCGTAAGACGACAACTAATTTATTTGCCCTTCGCCATAATCATTCTAGTTTCTATTTCTTTAATGTCACCTCGTGGCATTCTACGATTTGCGATCGGGCTATTTGTATTAAGTCTTATTCTGTTGATCGCGACCTTCTTTATAGGATTGGAAATTAAGGGCGCCAAACGTTGGATCAACATCCTAGAATTGTCGTTCCAACCTTCCGAGTTCATAAAACCGGCCTTCGCTGTGGTAACCGCATGGCTGTTTGCAATGCGCAGCGATACCGGAGCAGAAATTGGCCGTCCAGCCGCAATTATCCTCTATGGATTAGTTGTCAGCCTGCTTCTCCTCCAGCCAGACTTTGGAATGACTGTCGTAGTCTCGGCTGTCTGGTTTACCCAATTCTTTTTAGCCGGCCTCCCACTTATTTGGGTTGCGGGATTTATCGGTCTGGGAATTACTGGTGCCGTAGGCGCCTACTTCCTCTTACCTCACGTCGCGAGCAGAATTGACCGTTTTATTGATCCATCCTCGGGTGATAGTTACCAAGTAATGCGGTCTCTAGAAGCCTTTATGAACGGCGGCGTTTTAGGTCGCGGTCCCGGCGAAGGTTCTGTAAAGACTGTGCTGCCGGATGCGCACACGGATTTTATATTTGCTGTAGCAGCTGAAGAATTTGGCATGATTATCTGTCTAATCGTCGTTGGATTATTTGCTTTCATAGTTCTACGGGGTTTCTCGCGAGTGATCAAAGAAACTAATTTCTTTATCCTTCTCGCAGTTACTGGGTTACTGGTTCAATTTGGACTGCAATCGCTGATCAACATGGCATCGACGCTTCATTTGATGCCAACCAAAGGCATGACCCTACCTTTTATAAGTTATGGAGGATCTTCGCTGGTTTCCATCGCGATATGTATGGGTATGGCGCTATCTCTTACCCGGCGCCGTGTCGGTCAGGGGACGGGGTTATGACTACCCCTGCTCAAAGTAGGCCCATCGTTCTCGCTGCTGGTGGCACAGGTGGCCACGTCTATCCGGCATTGGCCCTAGCAGAAACGCTACGCAGACGCGGATGGGGGATCGCTGTTATAACTGACAAACGCGGCAGCGCTTTTAGCGACCAAAAACTCATTACAGAAATACACTACGTTAAGGCGGCGAGCCTGGCCGGTGGGGCTACCAGCAAGGTCAGGGGGCTCACACAGTTAGCCATTGGGTTGTTACAAGCACGCACTCTACTCAAACGATTAAAACCCGTGGTGGTGGTTGGTTTTGGCGGGTACCCATCGGTGCCAACTATGTGTGCGGCAACCCAAGTTGGCATACCTACCGTTATCCATGAACAAAATGCTATTTTAGGTCGCGCCAATCGACTTCTCACATCGCGTGTGGGAACGCTAGCCACCTCATTTGATCGAGTGTCCGGCATTCACCCCAAGTCAACTGTCAAAGTGGTTTTAACAGGCAACCCCGTGCGGGAAGCCATCTCAGCTATTGGGGAAATCTCCTATCCGGTATTAGACCTGAACAGTAAAATAAACATTTTGATTTTCGGAGGTAGTCAAGGTGCCCGTGTTCTGAGCGAAATTGTACCTAAAGCTCTTGCAGAATTGCCATGCACCCAAAGATCTCGTTTAGCAGTCATGCAACAATGCAGACCTGAAGACCTAGAAAGAGTTAGGGGGGTCTACAAAGCAGGAGGTATCAAGACAAATTTAAAAACATACTTTAACGACATGGATAAGCAACTATCGGAAGCAAACCTGGTGATTTCTAGAGCCGGGGCTTCAACTATTTCAGAATTGATAGCAGCAAAAAGGCCAGCAATACTTGTACCCTACCCAAATGCAACCGATGACCACCAGACCGCAAATGCGAATGCTATTGCGGCATGCGGCAGTTGCTGGTGCGTCCCGGAACCGGCATTCACGATTGAGAAAGTAAAGAATCGTATTAGTACCTTTATGGAAAACCCTGGTTTATTGGTTAAAGCGGCAAACAACGCGGGGTTTATGCGAAAGCCTGATGCTGCCGAACATCTCGCTGATGCCGTAGAAGCTAACGTTGTAGGAATAACTTCTCGTGGTGCTGCAGCATGAGAATACTTCCCCTTTCTATTAGCAAAATTCATTTCTGCGGCATTGGTGGTATTGGCATGAGCGGTATAGCCGAGGTGCTCCATAACCTTGGATATGCTGTTCAGGGTAGTGATATAGCTAAAAACAATAATGTTTCTCGGCTTGTTGAACTTGGAATTCCAGTTTCCATTGGACAGAAGGGCAGCAATCTTGGGGATTCAACCGTGGTTGTAGCATCATCGGCCGTCAGGCCCGACAACCCAGAACTTATGGCGGCGCGGCAGCGCCATATTCCCGTTGTCCGACGTTCGGAAATGTTAGCCGAGCTTATGCGACTAAAGTGGGCAATTGCCGTTGGCGGAACGCATGGTAAAACCACCACAACATCCTTGATCGCCGCTATGCTTGATACCATTGGCAAAGATCCGACTGTTATCAACGGCGGAATCATAAACGCTTATGGAACTAATGCGAGGCTCGGTGAAGGGGAATGGATCATAGTAGAAGCAGACGAGTCTGACGGAACATTTATCAAACTACCAGCCACGATTGCGGTTGTAACCAATATCGACCCTGAACATTTGGATTTCTACGGTTCTTTCGACGAAGTACGCAAAGCTTATGTATCCTTTGTTGGAAATATTCCATTCTATGGGCTTGCAGTGTTATGCATCGATCATCCTGAGGTCCAGTCCCTATTACCTAAAATTTCTGACCGTAAAATTATTAAATATGGTTTTAACGCTCAGGCTGATATCCGAGCGGATAACTTTAAGACAAACCGTGGCCGCTCAGAATTCGACATTGTCTTCTCGGGGCGCTCTTCAATGGCGGGCACACGCCTAGAAAAGGTTTCCCTCCCGATGGTTGGAAAACATAATGTACAAAACGCGTTAGCGGCTGTTGCCATAGCGCAGGAAATGAATGCGCCATCCGAAAAGATTAGAAAAGGTTTAGCTGTCTTCTCCGGCGTCAAACGCCGCTTCACCGTTACAGGTCGAGCCAATGGCATCACTATTGTTGATGATTATGGACACCATCCCGTGGAAATTAATGCCGCACTCGCTGCGGCGCGCGCGAGCACAGAAAAACGAGTCATCGCTGTAGTACAACCGCATAGGTATTCGCGATTAAATGATTTGTTCGAAGATTTTTGCACCTGTTTTAACGATGCGGATACCGTTATCGTCGCAGACGTTTACTCTGCCGGCGAAAAGCCAATAAACGGAATTGACCGTGACAACCTGATTAACGGCCTGAGATCACACGGGCATCGCGATGTTCTGCCATTGAAAGATGGAGACTCTCTTTCTTACCTTATCAAAGATATTGCTAAGGATGGTGATCTTGTGATCTGCCTAGGCGCCGGGAATATTACTACCTGGGCCAATGATTTACCGGAAAGACTTTCTGCTCATTTAGCGGACAAAGACCTAATACACGAGGCAAAATCTTGACCAGCGCCCACAATTTTAACCATCTGATTGAGCAGCTACCCAGCGTGCGCGGCGCTTTAAGAGCGAACTTTGACATCGCGCGGCGAACGTGGTTTCAAGTTGGCGGCAACGCCGAGGTAATGTTTGAGCCTGCTGACCAGGAAGACCTCCAGTTTTTTCTAAACGCCTTACCCGATGACATCCATATTACCGTCTTTGGCGGCGGATCTAATTTGATTATCCGAGACGGAGGTATCCCAGGAATAACGATCCGACTTGGGCGCGCATTTTCAAATATTATCTCTGCAGATTATACGATTACTGCACTGGCTGGCGCGATGAATATTACAGTCGCGCGCAAAGCACGGGATAGTCAAATCGGTGGGTTAGAATTTCTAAGCGGAATTCCGGGATCAGTCGGTGGCGCAGTACGGATGAATGCAGGGGCCTACAAAACTGAGATTCGGGATGTCCTTATCGGGGTAACTGCCATCGACCGACACGGTAAATTTCATAAAGTTCCAGCAATTGAACTCGGATTTAGTTACCGCCATTGCACTGTCCCGGATGATTGGATTTTCCTATCTGCACAACTTCAAGGGAGGCAGGAACAATCGAAAGTTATCATAGCTCGTATGAGAGAAATATCAGAAGCACGAGAAAACTCACAACCTACCAAAGAACGTACCGGTGGCAGCACTTTCAAAAATCCTGAGGGACATAGGGCTTGGCAATTAATTGATGCCGCCGGATGCCGCGGTCTGCGGCGGGGCGGGGCCCAGGTTTCCAACACTCATTGTAATTTCTTAGTTAACACCGGAACGGCGACTGCAACAGATATCGAAGGCTTAGGCGAGGAAGTAAAACGCAGAGTACTAGACGCCACTGGCGTACAACTAGAATGGGAAATTAAACGTATTGGCACACCAACAACCGCGGGTGCCGCGTGATGGGTAAGCGGATTGCAGTCCTTATGGGCGGAGTATCCTCGGAAAGAGAAGTGTCACTTTTATCAGGTGCCGCCGTTACTGATGCTCTAAACAACCAGGGCTACGAGGTATTATCTATTGACGTTGGTCACGATCTGGGAGCGGTGATTACCGAACTCGACCCCGCCCCCGACGCCGTGTTTAATGCACTTCATGGCCGGTATGGTGAAGACGGTTGTTTTCAGGGGGCCCTCCAACTTTTATCCATTCCTTATACTCATTCAGGCGTCCTCGCATCGGCTATAGCAATGGATAAGCCAACTGCAAAACGCCTTTTTAAAGGTGCCGGCATTCCATGCGCGGAACACGTAATTACTACCCGTGAAGAAGTTCTAACAAGAGATGTGATGGATCAACCTTACGTTGTTAAGCCTCTTAATGAGGGCTCAAGCGTTGGCGTTCAGATTGTCCAGCTTGGGGCCAAGAGATCCTTTGTGGCCGACCCCTTATGGCCGGTTAGCGATAAGGTCATGGTTGAAAAATTTGTTCCGGGTCGCGAAATCACTGTTGCAGTTATGGGTGATCGAGCGCTCGGCGTAACAGAGCTCAGAACAAATGGTGGCTTTTTCGACTATGACGCAAAATATACAAAAGGTAGAGCTACGCACATTGTTCCGGCGTCCCTCCCCCAAAAAGTTTATGCTGCAGCAATGGAATACGCCGTTGCCGCCCATAACATTTTGGGATGCCGTGGCGTGACTAGAGCAGATTTACGTTACGACGACACTCAATCTGGGCCAGGCAGGCTCGTCATGCTTGAAATCAATACACAACCAGGAATGACACCACTTTCAATTGTTCCTGAACAAGCCGCTCATGCCGGAATAGGGTTCGGCGATCTAGTTTCCTGGATTGTGGAGAATGCCACATGCGAAAATTGACAAATATCAGCCAAAACAATCAATACCCAGCCACTAATCCCGCAAGGAAGGGGGCTCGCACAAGACGTAAAAAACCCGCTCCTAAGTGGGTTGAACCGACGATAAAAACAATTGCAATTTTTGCAGTTATTTCCGCTATTTTTGTCGGACCAGCTTGGGTTTTGCAAAGCGGTCTCATTAAACGCGGTTTAGATTCTATTTGGGAGGAAACAGTATTACAGACAGCTGAGCTGGGCCTTGAGATCAATCAGGTTCTGCTTCACGGTCGCCATAACGCATCCCGCTCAAATATTATTCAAACTGTTGGATTAAAGCGTGGCGACCCAATTCTTGGTTTCCAAATCACCGCTCTTCGTAAACGCTTAATCGAATTACCTTGGGTACGTGAGGCAACAATAAAAAGAAAGTGGCCAGACACAGTTGAGATTCATATTGCTGAGCGGCAACCTATGGTTTTATGGCAAAGGAAGAAACGCCTCTATTTAATGGATACGGAGGGGGTCCCTATTACCTCTAACGGCCTCGATCGTTTTCAAGATCTTCTAATCGTCGTGGGCGAGGGTGCCCCTAAAGCAACGCCGACATTGCTCGCAATGATTGCAAGCCAACCATCATTGGTGACCAAAGTGGTCGCAGCGACGTTGATAGGTAAACGGCGTTGGAATGTTTTACTGAAAGGCGGTATCAAAATCCGCCTACCAGAGAAAGATCCCCACAAAGCATGGCAGCATCTGGCCCATCTTAATACTAAGCACAAGCTGTTAGCGCGCGACGTTAATATGATTGATATGCGCCTGCCCCGCCACCTATTAATCCGACCAGGCGTTTTGGGCACAAAAACGACCAACCTTAAAGGGCAAAAGACTTAAGCATGGTTATTGATTTGATATTTAGTAAGAGGAGATCAGGCTGTGAATAAGGCTAGAACTGGTTTGATAGCAGCTCTTGATATTGGTAGTTCGAAAATTTGTTGCCTGCTTGCGCACCCTCAAAACGATGGGGGCGTTCGAGTTGTAGGCATTGGTCACCACGCCTCAAAAGGTGTTCGCGGTGGGGCGGTAATCGATATGGACGCCGCACAGAATGCAACACTTACGGCTGTGAGTGCTGCGGAAGAACTCGCGGGAGAACGGATTAGAGAGGTTGTCGTTAATGTTTCCGGCGGTAACGTCTCATCAGAGACCTACAAAGTAGAGATACCAATATCCGGACGTGAGATTAATGAAGTTGATATGCGCCGCGCATTAGCACAGGGAAATAACATCCAACATGACAATGATCACGAGGTCCTGCACTGCCTGCCAGTTGGCTATTCTTTGGACTCCACACGTGGAATTCGGGATCCACGTGGTATGTTTGCTGAATCGCTGGGTGTTGATATTAATGTTATTTCAGCAAAAACCACCACATTACGTAACCTCGCAAACTGTTTAGGTAGGTGTCATCTGGACATCGAAATTGCGGTCGCCGCACCCTACGCTTCGGGCCTCGCCTGCCTTGTTGAAGATGAGATAGATTTGGGCGTAACTATTGTGGATATGGGGGGTGGAACAACCACTATCGCCGTTTTTTATGATGGTGAAGTTGTCCACGCCGATTCTATTCCGATCGGTGGACAGCACGTAACAAGCGACATTGCTCGCGG
>MDTB01166974.1_pt1 | contig 14885 bp, 35 predicted proteins | sample 811161 | NCBI WGS metagenome assembly MDTB01 (sample SAMN05326650, study PRJNA326480) | marine metagenome | isolation source: seawater | place: Mediterranean Sea | collected 2009
ACAACGGTACTGAGTTACTTTAAGAAAGCCGCAATAATGGCTTGGCGTAAAAGAGTCGGTGCTGAAGAAGCAAATAAGATATCACGTAGAGCATGCTGCAGAGGTAATGCCATACATAAGATTGCGGAACGTTACATTGATAACGAACCGGAGTTCTTAGAAGAAAATACTATGCCTCACGTATTACAATTGTGGCGTCCTATGCAAAAGGTGCTAGACGAAAGACTCGATAAGATACAAATGCAAGAATGCCCACTATGGTCTGATGATCTAAAGATTGCAGGCCGGGTAGATTTAATTGCAGAGTTCGATGGGGAACTATCTATCGTAGACTTTAAGACATCTACACGTGTGAAGGAACGTGATGAGATTACTGACTACTTTATTCAGGAGTGTGCATACGCTCAAATGTTTAAAGAAAGGCATGGAGTCGAAATCAAGAATCTCGTAACAATTATGGTTGTTGACAATACAGATCTATCTTTAGTATTCAAGGAAAAGGTAGAGGATTGGATCGAGCCCATGAAAAACAAGATAAACAAATATTATGATGAAGCACCAAGAATTAAAAGAAGCGTTTGAAATAAAGGAGAAGATATTTGCTGGATTTATCTGGATAGCTTGGGGAGTTGGAATACTTTACCTATGTGTTCAGTGCTGCAGTGATATGATTTAGTATTATGGGTAAAGGGATGGAACCAAAAAAAGGGTACAACGATAAGAAGTACAAAGATAATTACGATGGCATTAATTGGTCATCTACTAGAAAAACTAAAAAGAAAACGAAATGACAGTATGGAACACAATAATGACTATTGGAGCAATAGGTGCTTTAATAGGATTAGCCCTTACAATACGCAATTGGTTTAAAGAACTAGGTGAAGACTCAGATGAACATGGATGCTAAAGATTTAGCAGAAATTAGAATTAAAATACTGGGCATAGCGGTCGGTTTAGCAAATAGCGAGTATGAAGACAGTTTAAATAAAGCAGTCGCACTAAAGAAAGAATTACCCAATGATTCGAGGGTGTATCGATCAATGCATATAGCAAAAACATTCGAACTAAATTACGTTAATCCTGAATCGGGAGAAGAGTGGTTTGAATTAATAAGTAAAGATACCGCAAAGCTTAAACCGCAGCAACTCGATAGAAAAGCAAAGCCGTCAAATTCAGGTACTTCTTTTTTCAAAAAACCGATCCGCATTAAAAAATAATTACGTAAGCCGCTCATTACAAACGGGATATTGGGGGTTTACAAATGTGTCATAATGTTGTATAATAGTATTATAACAAAATTAATTATGGCTTATAAATATAGAAACGCAAGATCGAATCATTCCTATGATTCTTACAATGTCGCAGTAGCAGACATTCACGGACACACTAAATATGAAAAAGATATTATAGTCCGTCACATCCTAGAGTGCAAACACCCAGCAGGTACCGCAATACCAAAGAAAAACCTATTAGCAGAACTTAAAGCTGCTGGGGTTAGTGGTCACCACATTAAGGGAATATCCGTCGAATCTAACTACTTCGACGAAACTTATCATAGAGACCTAATGCTCGAAAAAGTTAACGCAAGAATTGGGAGATATTAATTTATGGCAGTAGCAACAAAACTAACACAGAGCGATATGCTCTACGCAAGTCGAAATGGATTATCAGAAGATGACATGATCGGCTTTAAAAAAGACATGGCAGAAATTTTAGAACTAGAACAAAATGCCATTCGTAAACAAGCTTATGAAGCTTATAAGCTGGAAACCAAATATATATTTAGTAGAGAATATAGACGATGAACAAAAAACCATTACCATTAATATTTTGCGATTACATCGCACACGTCATTGCTAAATCATTACGCAGGACTTCCCTCGAAACGGATAACATTATTGCTCGTACATCCGAGGTAGTTTATAAAACAGGATCTTATACTAAAACAGTTAAGGTCACTGACAAATACGGAACAAATTATAAAATAACAATCGAAACAATATAATGGATCTTAATATTAAACCTTTAAATCCCGGAATACCATTCCGCGATGGCGTGCTTTCAGTTCAAGCTAGCGAATTTCACTATTGCTCACCTAAGCACAATGATGGTCCCTACTTTCAATACGAAGTCGCATTCTTAGATGAGAATGATGTCTTCAAAAGATTAGATGAATTGGGACCTAACCCCGACCAAGTATATGGAAACACCCCACTTACCGAAGTCTACAAACTATTAGAATCTGAAGGATATAAACCTTCACAAATCAAAAAATTAATACCTTAATGTCAAAAATATTAATCGTCGGCCAAAACCCTCCATCTGTAAAAGCAGAGAAAAGTAAAAATGGTACAGCAACGATGAACCGTTTGAAAATGTGGTGTGAGTCCATTGGGATTGATTCTCATAAATTTATAAACTGTAGTGATGACCGAGGTAAAACATTTACCATTGATTATGATAGGTTACTTAAAGAATCTAATAACAATATTGTAATCGCTCTTGGCAATGTTGCATCTGATGCACTTAAAAAGGTCGGGGTCAAACACTTTAAAATGCCGCATCCATCCCCGATGAATAGGCAACTCAACGATAAAGAATTCGAAAAACAACAACTAATGAAACTATACTTATGGCTAAAGCAGCAAAACAACAGGTAATATCAAATAGAATGAGAAGCACCCGATATGGATCATATACAGATGTATATAGAAAAGAGCGGGAATTAGAACTAAAAAGAAAATCAAACTTAGCAGCATCGATTAGCCGGTGCAGAATTAAATATTAAATTATGAGCAAACTAACATTAAAGGAAGAACCGATTCAGGTTTATTTTAAAACCACGACACAATACAAACTTAATGTCGATGGAAAGGAACTATTAATCAATATCGAAGAAGATTCGAATGAAGGTCAAATCCATTATCACTACGATGGTAATTGGTCGATTGACCCACCTGATTTCATTATGGAAATTGGTGAAAATGAATGGGGCGGACTTAGGTTCGAAGAGTTTATTTGGGAAAACGTCTCAGGATGGAAAGCCGGAGAAACATTAGAAACTGATGAAGAAGAATGATTTACTTTTTCATAAAAATACGGTATAATATAACATATTAAAAAATTATGAGTGAATACAAAAAAAGCTGGAAACCATACGTTATATTAGTCGGGATGATACTGTCATTCGTGATGGCCATCGACAATATAATGTCTGGAATATACATAGCGGTGGTAACAAATACATTCTGTAACTACATCGTTATTTCAAGACAGAGATCTAAGACTACTACAATTAGGAAGAAAAAGGAAAGATCCTTAACAGTAGATGAGTTTCGGGATAAGGAGATGGAAGCTTTCCCGCATAGACCTTATCCTCGCCATAACCCACACGAGTTTACGGATTAATGATTATACTAACAGATTGTGATGGGGTACTACTATCTTGGATCCATTCTTTCGAATGGTGGATGAAAAGAAAAGGCTACAAAAAGTCGGATCGTATTTCATATCAGGTTGCGGAACAATACTCTTTGACCGAAGAAAAAGCAGATGTTTTAGTAAGACACTTTAATGAATCAGCAGCCATTGGTTTTTTACCACCACTGCAAGATGCCATTAAGTATGTTAGAAAACTACACGAAGAACACGGAGCGGTGTTTCACTGTATTACTTCTCTCGGAACAGAGCCTCATGCTCAAAGACTTCGTGAAGAAAACCTGAAACGAGTATTTGGTGAGACCGCATTTGAAAGAGTACATTGTATTGACTGTGGTGCAGATAAGACCGAAGCACTTAAAAGATACGAAGACTCTGGATTTATATGGGTAGAAGATAAGCCACAGAATGCTGAGGTTGGTTCAGAATTAGGTCTAAGATCATTCTTATTAAATAGACCATATAACGTGGACTACAAGGTTCATAAATCTGTAACAAGAGTTAAAAATTGGAAAGACCTATATGAGTACATTCATTGAGAATACATTAGGATTGGTATATAACGTATGTTTTATTAGTTGTTATTGGCCACAAATAGTTAAGTCCATAAGGACTAGATCCGTTGAAGATGTTAGTATATCACTATATCTATTATCCATAATTGGTTATGCATCAGCTGCGAGCTACGCATATATGAGGTTCGGTCTTGACCTTTGGTTGCTCCTAAACTATGCTTTAAGCGGCTTTTCTGCGATATTTATGGTGGTCGTATTTTTCAAATTTAAGAAGATAAATGTATGGTGATTCATAAGTCGTTGATTACCAATAGCATTTAGGGGGTTTACAAAAATAACAAATAACGGTATAATAGTAGTATAAAATTAAATATGACTAAATTAAATAAAAATACTGATAAAACCGTTATCCTTGGAAACGATTTCTCTAACGATTCTCCACTAATTCAAACAAACCGCGATATGCACTTTGGAGTGGATTTACTAATTTGCTTAGCTGGTGACGCATACGCAAGGTTTTCCGGAATCGAATTAAAAGAAGACACAGACATTTCACAAATGAAAGACTCTGAAGTTTATAAAGAAAAAACATTTTGGAATTTTTTAAACGGGTGCGACTCGAAGCACGGCAGTAAATACATTAAGATTACTACTGGTGGTTCAGTTTGGGGATTCATCGTTAATACTAAGAATGATAAGAAATTTAAATATGGTGACATTCTCAAATCAGCTAGTTATAACAGAGCAGAACGTAACTTCGCTAGAGGTAACATCATCGAAGATACGGTCGAAGAACTTAGAACAAATACAGTTTGTTGGACAGGTGTTAAATACTAATGAATAAATCAAATTTAGCCAAAAGCACGGCGGACATTCTTGGACTGAATGATCCGCCACCACGTACGAAGGAAAGGAACCGTCGCGGTGTCATGGTTTACGGACACAAGACCGCTGGGTCTATCCAAGTCTTTACCAATGAAAGTTGGGAACGAAACAAAAAGTACTACGTACCGAATGGTCCACGTAGCGCAGTTAAAAATTTTATGAGGGGATAATAAACATGGATATTAAAAAAATAGAAATAGCACGTGACCAGGCAATAAGGGCTCACGTAAAAGCAAAAGCTAAAGTCTACGAATGTACTGTTCGAGCGGAAATAGCAAACTTAGAGCTCAAGGAAGCAGAATCTCAACTAGAATATCTACACCGTGAAGAGGTAAGACTAAAACATGAATCAGATAAAAAAGAAGATTAAAGAAATACTTTTAGCTAAGGCTGCACAATACGAATCTGACATCATGACTGGCAAAAAGAAGCTGTTAGTACCTATTAAGGATTATATAAATAATGATGGTATAAGGGTCAGAGTCTATGGAAAGAAAAGCACAACATGAATTTTTGAGATCAGTGGTAAGAGTACCGGTGGCACCACCAACTCGCGTACATCGTGATGCGAAGAAGGAACAAAGTAAAACCAAATGTAGAAGCAAAATAGATAACTAATATTATGAAGCTATTGTCCAACTATCACGGTGAAGAGTTATTCGGAATAACTGTAGAACATCTTCCATTAGATAAATTACACGTATCTGTTCCAAAGTGTGAACAGCTTTTTAATAAACAATTTTACCAAAACCTAACTAACGATATATCAAACAACGGTTTAAATTTTCCAGTTATAGTAGTTGAGGCTACTGAGGAAGGGCTAAGAGCAGTCAAAAAACGTTATCGCGGTGCCATGCTTGAGATTGATCCTATATTGGAACAGTATAATGAAGGCGAAAAAATGCTAATAGTTTGGGGAGGATCGCAAAGAGTTAGGGTAGCTGAAGACCTTGGATACCGTACGATCGACGCAATTGTGTTTAAGGATAACCAGTTTAGAGAAGCATTGAAAAGACAAGAGGATATGAGAAAGCCTTATATGGCTCAGTATTATAATAATTAATGAACGTGAATGATACGACTTAAAATCGAAAATTTTTGGAACGGATTTGATTACAACAATGATCATTTTGTTGATATTATAAAATCTGCTCTTAATGCAAAAATAGTAGATAGTAATCCAGATATAATTTTATATAGTATTTTCGGTTGGCGAAATGATAACCAAAGACCAGCATGTTGGGATGTAAACGTTCCAAGAATATGTTGGGTAGGTGAAGCAATATCTGATAAAAAAATAAATCAAATTTTAGATCAGGGCGATTATCTACTTTACTCAAAAAGAATAAACCATCCTAGATATTTGCGGTTAACTATACCTGAATCTTACAATTGGTATGGTCACGATCCTTCCACTTTGTTAAGTCAACCACCCGCCCAAAAAACTAAATTTTGTGCATTTGTATATCATAGTATAGTTAAACCCCGCGAAAATCTATGTAATCAACTGATGCGATATAAAAAGGTTGATTGCCTTAGCCGTAGTTTAAAAAATGCTGACTCTCCAATTTTAGCGAAAAGATATGTTGGTCCTTCAGGTACCGGAATGGGAGAAACTAATATTAGTGTTTTAAGACCATATAAATTTAATCTTGCTATAGAAAATCAACAGGTAAAGGGTTATATGACCGAAAAAATTTGGTGGGCATTTTTAGCTAGAACTATTAATCTATATTGGGGAGATCCAACCGTATACGAATCATTTAATAAAGGTAGTTTCCTTTGTCGTGACGATTTTGTTTCCGAAAAACAATTTGTTGACGCTATTATAGAATTAGATAATGATGATGCCTCATATAATAAAATGGTAAATATGTATCCCATTAAAGATAGTAGTTTAATAGATAAAAGCCATCTAACTAATTTTATAAAATCAATTCAACTATGAAGGTAATAACATTTTATTCAGATCCTCCTGGTAGTAACTACTACAGTAAGCATGCGGAGACGTGGGTATCAAATGTAGAATCCTATGGCTTAGATTATCACATTGAAAAATTAGATAGTAATGACTATTGGGTAAATACTCGAAGAAAACCACAATACATATTAGATTGCCTAGAAAAATTTAAAGAGACTGTTTTATGGGTAGATGTCGATACAATATTTAAAACATATAAACCATATATATCTCACCCATTTATTGCGCTTAAACAAAATACCAGTCAGCTTTATAGTAGTTGTTTGCATTTTGAGTATTGTGAGGAAACTATAAACTTTTTACAAACGTGGCGAGATTTATGTATAGAAAACGCAAATGATGTAAGTCCACAGGGTGATCACCACTATCTATATAAAGCTATAGCAAAAACAAAAATGCCGACTCATTATTTCACAGAAGATTTTTGGGATATTAAAACACAATCACTTTCTCCCTTTGGCGGTTCTAAACATTAACAAAATTTATTAATATGTCTAGAAATTTAAAACAAGAATTTAGCGAGATTTATAAAAATAATATCTGGCGTAGCAATGAGAGTAGAAGCGGTAAAGGAAGCGAGCTTGCCCAAACTAAAACAATTGTAAATGCAATTCCAGCTTTAATAAAGACATGGGAAATCGACTCCATGTTGGATATTCCATGCGGAGACTTTAATTACATGAAAGAGATTGATTTAGCGTGCGATTATATTGGTGCAGATATCGTAGAACCTTTGATAGCACAAAACCGCATTACATACAAAGACGTAGACTTTAGATGTCTTAATGTTGTATCAGACGCTCTCCCGACAGTTGATCTAGTGCTGGTTCGTGATTGCTTTGTGCATTTATCAAACCGCGACGTCTCTCTAGCTATTGCAAATATTAAAAGATCTGGTGCAAACTATCTACTCGTTACATCTTTTCCCAATACCGATGTTAACTTAGATTTAAATAATCCTGGGTGGAGAAAATTAAATATGTCAGCTGAGCCATTCAACCTACACGCTTCAGTAACTATTAACGAGGGTTTCTTTAAAGACCACAATAGTGACAAATCCCTTATCTTAGTTACTCTTTAAAATATTATGATAGTTATTTCAGGATATACAGTTAATACCCGATACGAAGAAGAGATTAAAGACCTTGAAGAAGGTTTAAAAACATATAATGTTCCATACAAATTTTATCCATACGAAAGTCGCGGAACTTGGATACGTAATACTATGGTAAAAGCGGAATTGATTCAACAAGGATTAAACGAATATCCTGGAGAAGATGTGATATGGTTAGATGCCGATGCAGTTGTATATTCGAGACCAGACTTATTCTTTGAATTAAAAAACCACGACTTTGATCTATGTTGTCATTACTTAAGAACACACTATAATCCAAACGAATTGTTAAGCGGTACTTTTGTTTATCGTAACAATGACAAGGTTAAACAGTTAGTAGATGATTGGGTAAATGACAAAGAGGTAAATTGGGATCAAAAGAAATTACAAAGACTAATCGAAGGTAGAGATCTTAAGATAATGCCTTTGCCGTATGAATATATAAAAATTAATGGTAGAAGACAAGATATACGTAATTTACAATGTGTCATAGGACATAAACAACTTAGTAGGACAGAGGCGAATTATAATGACTATTCATGAACTAGTATATAAGAAAGAAGTATTGGTCGTTGGAAACGGAAAAGATATATTAGGTAAAGGTCGGAAAATAGACTCCTATGAATTTGTTATTCGTTTCAATAACGCGTTAATAAAATATCATCAGCACGACGTAGGTATTAAACTGGATGCGTGGGTTTAACCATTTTGCAACCCCGAATTATTATCACAGTGTTAGCGAAAGAGATCCACAGCACGATGCAAAAAAAGAAGAGATGTATGTACAGGAGTTGGTTGACAGTGGTAAAATTATAAGATTTACAAATGACCATAAATAAGATAGTATTATATTATGAATATTTTTATACTGAATGAAGATCCGCAAACCGCTGCGGTAGAACACTGTGATAAGCACGTAGTTAAAATGATACTAGAGTCGGGGCAAATGATGTCCACCGCACATAGGATGTTAGACGGGGTAGAAGAACGCAGACCATCTAAGTCCGGAAAGACTATGTCTAGATATTGGGCATTACCAGATGACCGCGAAGATGTAATGTATAAGGCTGTGCACATGCATCACCCGTGTACAGTATGGACAATGGAATCATCCGAAAACTACAAATGGCATTACGAGCTATTTGTTAATCTGTGCGACGAATTTACATTTAGGTATGGTAAGATCCATGCAACCGAAGAAAAGCTATCTGAACCTCTCAGACACCTGCCAAAGAACCTCCCTATTGGTCCTATGACGCCGTTTCGCCTAGCAATGGGCACTAATCCAGAATGTATGTTTGAAGATCCCGTAAAATCATATCGTGCATACTATAAAACAAAACAAGAAAGATTTAGTATGGACTGGACCAAACGTCCTACCCCAGAATGGTTTACCGCATGATGACAAGTATAAAAAACAGTATACTATTATTAGGTGAACCTAGGTGTGGGTCAAGTTACTTTAGATGGAACTTGAATCAACATTTAAGAACATTGCTACTGAGTGAGCCGTTTCACAATCAAATGGCTTTTGTTTTTCGGCATTTTACTCCAGAAGAAGAAATCGAGTTACGAGAACAGGGTAAACATCATGGTAATGAGTCCAGCGAATACTTTTACCATGTTTGGAATCTATATAAGAAAAGGGCATCAGACCGCAATATAAGGAATATAGGATGTAAGGTTTTTTATCTCATGGGCAATTTACAAGCTGTCAGTTGCACCTCGGTCGAGGAATCGTTAGATAGATTTGATTACGTAGAAAAACACAAAGAGCATTTTAATAAGATTATTTTATTAAAACGAGATCCGCTCGAAGTATTTTTTTCGAAGATCAAAGCACAAGTAACAAAACAGTGGGGGATGGATTCTCGATACACCCAAGCTGATTACTATCCTAAGTTTTCAGACTGGACCGATTTAATAAGAAAAAGAAAATGGAATGTGAATGGATTTCGTAAAAAGATGATCTTATACGCTCATGGAAAGAAAAGATGGCAAGATCGAATAGACAAAACATTCGATTGTTTAACTGTTAATTATGATAATATTAATTGGAAAGAAATTTCAGAATACTTGGGCGAACCCATTGTTGAGATAAAGGAACACCTGCAGATTCGATATGATTATGAAAGATGGTTAAAACAAAATCCTGAATTTGAATTCATGTATAATGAAATCATAAGAGGAATATGAATAAGATATTAATACTTTCAACCGCAAGGACCGGTACTAACTATTTTATAGAAGGACTTAACAAAAGTCCAGAAACTTTAGTGTATACAGAATGTTTAGAAACAAGCTTGTTCATGATGCATAACAAGAAGGACGAATTAGTACGAAAGATGATCGGGGACTCGAAAAAAGAATGTAAGCTTTTACGAGACGAAGACATAGAAGAACTTAAATCATTATGGGAATCATCCCATATAAAATACTGGAATAGATTGTGGCAGATGTATACTAATAGATCCACTAAAAAAGGAATAAAGAATATTGGGATGAAACTCTTCCCGTGCTACTTATTCAGAAGCAATAATGTTTCTATAGATGATGTATTACCGAAGTTTAATAAATTCGTATTCATTGAAAGAGACCCGCTTGAAATATTTTACTCTAAAATAAAGATAACACAACTCCACCAAAAATGGATGGATGTTGCAATATATGGTACGGATTATCGCCAGAAGATTAAGAGCTATGTGCCAACGTCCAAAGGGGTTACAGAACAGTGGCTTAACCAATGGGTGATTTCATGGATTGCCAATGATCTAAGGTTTTTAAAACAAATAAAGAAAAGACTGCCACACTATTCAGTTATACCTTATAATGAAATTGGCAATAAACAAATATCAGAGTACTGCGATTTTAAGTTTACAGACTTTGGTAATTATGATAAGATAAATTATGATTATCAAGATTGGCTAGACTCCGAACCTATTTTTAAATCCGCATATAACAAATTAATAAATATAATATGATAAGAAATTGTATAGTCCATTTACTAGTATTAATACTTCTACCCTTCATGTGTTTATATTCTGCACTTTTGTCTATATATTATACAATCAAAGAAGGGTGTTTTGGTATGTACCACTTAATTGATATGGTGTTAGCAGAACATCTTAAATGGAAATAACATGGAACCAAAGAAACTATCAGAAAGAGAAAAATTAAACTATTCGGAAATACCGGAGTTTGAAGTACCAGAAGGTGCATTTTGTGAAAGACCATTTACGGATTTAAGAATGGCACCAGTAAAAATCGCTGATAATATTGGGCACCAGAAGATGGAACCATGTTGTACTAGCTGGCACAAAATGGACTTCGGTAATATCGGAGATGGTAAAACCCAAAAGGAAGTATTTAATAGTGATAACGCAAAAGCCTTTCGTGAATCTATATTAGATGGTAGTTACAAATATTGTAATAAAAATGTTTGTCCCAGAATAATCTCAAAGGGCAACATCTGGCCGTGGATTCATAAAAACGATATTAAAGATCCGTACTTTAGAGACATAATAGACAACAATAAAGTCGACGGTTTAGCACCAAGAAGATTAAGTTTCGATTGGGATGTGTCATGTAATTTAAGATGTCCTAGTTGTAGGGTAGGATTAATCAGACACCGAAAAGGAACTGGCCCTTATAACAAATTAAAGAAGATACAGGACGAAGCGGTAAATCTTTGTTTATCGAATGCTAACTACAGGGATCGTATACATTTTAATATTACCGGAACAGGAGATGCTATAGGATCTACATTATATAGAGAATTCTTACAGGAGTTCGATGGAAGACCATGGAGGAACCTAACTATTAGCTTAATGACCAACGGCACAATGCTAACCCCCAAAATGTGGAAGACCCTACACAAGGTTCACAATAATATTAGTCGCATTGAGATCTCAATAGATGCAGGTAACGAGGAAGCATATAAGAAAACTCGGCTTGGTGGTCATTGGCCTACACTAATTAAAAATCTGGAGTTTCTTTCAGCGGTAAACCAGAATAGAGTTAAACCATTTGCATTTTGGCTTAAGGCAGTTACACAGAAGAATAACTTTAGGTCTTTACCAGAGTTAGTAGCATTAGGCGATAGACTGGAGGGTGTTACCGGGGTAAATGTAAATAGAGTATTTAATTGGGGTACTTGGACTGAGGAAGAATATAAAGATCATGCAGTTTGGCAAAGTGATAATCCTCTTTACAATGAGATGCAAGAACTATTTAAAGGTGATTGGACAAAGTCGCCTAAATTTAATGAAAGAGTTAATTTTGATAAGCAATAATAATGGTTTACAAATCTGAATAAATACGGTATAATTACATTATGAAATTAATAATTGGATGGATCATCATTATAACCACTTTGGTATGTTTTAAAGAATGTAGTGTCACTGCAGAATCTATAGACCACGAGGACCAAATTAAACCGCACCGTATGACATACGAACGCGAATGGCACGATGTAATCGATAACAGCAGTCTTTTGTTTGATATAGCATCTTTTGAAAATTCTATTGGAGTAGGATATATCGAAGGAAAATGGTATCCTTACCCCAGCTTAGAAGGTGGCAATGATACTATTGCATACGGTCACAAGATTCAGGATTATGAAAAGCAAAAGTTTAAAAACGGTATCGGTGAGATCCAAGCTTACAGACTACTCGTAAAAGATATTGAAAAAGCGGTTCGCACTATAAACATAGATCCTATTGTATGGAACGAACTATCATGGAAACAAAAATACCTATTGATAGACTTTCAGTTTAATCTTGGAAACGTGGTTAGGATATTCCCAAAGTTTACTGCAGCAGTATTAGAGAATAATAAGACACACATGCTTCAACAGTACAAAAGATATTATAAAGATCCCGATGGTAATAAATGGGAATTAAAAGATCGTAATAAAAGAATACGTAAATTCATAATCAATAATTTTTAATATGGACGAAATAGAAAAGAACGTAGAAGTAGTATTGAATATGCTAATAAGCGAAACCGCTTGGGCATACCAACGACACAAATCCCACACAGAAGAAAAGTCAATCGATTCTTTTGTTAGCAGAAAAGCTGCTTTAGATGAATCAGTAAAAATAATTTATAATAAGATATTAGAACTATGAGTATGGTAGAAAAACAAAATAAAAGATTAAAATCTACCGGCTCTGCAACGTATGGTTCTTTGACATTTTGGAAGAACAGAGATTTTTGGGAATCAATGCTATTGTATGTAATATGCCTCGCTTTGTTTTTTACATTAGGGTATATAGCAAATTTAATGCAATAATAAAATATGAGTAAAAAAGTAAAAGAAGGAACAGACATCAGGGCTGCTAATCCAAGTAAAAGAAAAATAATGGGTAGATCAAGTGGTAAGATGGTATTTAATGATATTGTTGGTCGACTGGTTACACCTAAGATGGATAAAGCTATTACTGCTAATGCGCAACGAAAAAGAAAGTAAGGGCATAGTTTATGTCGCACACGGTTCGGTATTCTTAGAAGAAGCTATAACTTCTGCTAAAAGGGCTAAAGAGGTAATGCCAGATATTCCAATCTGTATTATAACAGACCAGGATATACGAGGAAAAAATTTCGTATGGAGAGCAAGAAAGCTATTCGACCATTCTATACATTTAGAGTACCCGAAATTCGATCACTCTGATAAAAATGTAGATTGGGGGTATAAACCTTATGCTCTTTCTATAGCAGATCTTCCATACGAAAAATGCATGTTCTTAGATACCGATACGTATATGATATATTCAATTCGAGAATTATTCCGATATGTTCATTCTAATTTCGATATTGCTCTATGTGAAGATAGACAAGACGACCAAAAACTAACTGCATATACAAATGCGATGGTTTTCAATAGCGGAATGATGGTATTTAATAATAGCGAAAAAATAAAAAAGATTTTTAATAGATGGTGGAACCGGTACGAACGAAGGATTACCAAAAAGACTGACCATAGTGTAAAATACGGCGAGGGGTCTCAGAAAAATGGCGATCAAGTTTTTTTAGCTGATATTTTATATAATGGCGGATGTAGGTTTATTGTACTTCGTATAAATTATAACTTCAGATACAATTATAAACAATCTATTACTAACTCTGTATCCTTATTGCATGGTAGATCTAATATAGAAATAAATAAGATATCAGAAGAACTCAATAGTCTCGGAAACCAAAGAACGTGGGATCCGGCCACATTTACTATTAGTCTTGACCCAGTACATAAACCCGAATTATTATAAATAATACTATGAGCTCATCAGAAATATTTGACTTTGGCTTCACAGCAGTTGACGAAAAAGAGTTAACTTCATATCAGGAAGCAGAAAAAAAAGTAGAAGAAACAAGTGTAGCGGCGCAAGCCACCCAAGAAAAGGTAGACAAACTATATAATGCTATTTTACCCCTCCTTAATAACTTGAAGGCAAACCCAGAGAAAGAGTATATTCTTTGGCCTAAAAGATTGGAGAAGATTGAACAATTTGAAACCTATCTTAATGGAATATACACTAAGTAATCTATGAAAGTAAACCTAAGAAAAATCGACTGGATCTTCTTGTCGCAAAATGAACCGAATGCGGATCAAAATTGTGCACATGCCAAAAACATTAATCCGAAACTAAGAAGGCTTAATGGTAGTACAAATCCAATTAAAGGTTCAGGTACGTATGCACGAAGTAATCATTTTATTGCGATCGATGCTGGAGTAACATTAACAGAAGTAAACATATTAGACTTTGGTGTTAACATACCTGCAAGAGTTGATTTGGTAGAATTTTCTGCTTTTAATCCAATTATTGGATTGAACAATAATAGTGGTATTAGAATTTGGAAAAAAACATCGGCCGAAAACTATAGCAAGGATTCTTCTCCTGAACAAAGAGTTATATCCTGTAATGATACTTTGGGAGCGGTTGTTTTAAACAAC
>MDTB01219298.1_pt1 | contig 14885 bp, 12 predicted proteins | sample 811161 | NCBI WGS metagenome assembly MDTB01 (sample SAMN05326650, study PRJNA326480) | marine metagenome | isolation source: seawater | place: Mediterranean Sea | collected 2009
AAGAGATGTAGCTATTGTTTCAGATGAAGCAGGAACTACAAGAGATGTAATCGAGACATATTTAAATATTGATGGTTATCCAGTAATTCTAGCTGACACTGCTGGTATTAGGGATGCAAAAAATGAAGTTGAAAAAAAAGGTATATCTTTAGCTTTAGGAAAATCAAAAGAAGCAGACCTAAATATCATTGTTATAGATAATTCTTCAAAAAGCATAAACAATGAAATAAAAAAAATGATCAATAAAGATACGATAGTTTTACTTAATAAGTCAGATGTACAAAATAAACAAAATCATAAATTTGATGCAGATACGGTGTTAGCATCAGTTAAAGAAAATAAAAACATCGATAGATTAATTAAAAAAATTAAAGAAAAATTAAGTAAAAAATTCACATCTAATAATACTGTTTTAATTACAAGAGAAAGACACAGATTAAAACTTAATCAATGCTTAAACGAAATAGATAACTTTCTTAAAAAAGATCACAATAAAGATTTAGAATTAGCTGCCGAAGATTTAAGAATGGCTACGCGGCATCTTGGAAGTATTGTTGGAAAAGTCGATGTGGAGGAGATATTAGGCTCAATTTTTAAAGATTTTTGTATTGGAAAGTAATAATAAGGGTACTTTAATTTATCTCACTATCTGATTCCAATATTTTACAAGTTTCGACTACTAAATTATTAAGTAAAGAATTTCTCTTTTTTAAATTCTTCTCCTCCTGAAAGATAATTTCTCTTTTCTTTAGATGTTCATTAATTTTATTTAGTAGAATCTTTTGATCTTTATTTGGAATAGGAATTTCTAAATTATTTATCAGCGAAGGCTTTATTGTTGGGTAGCCTTGGTCAGCCTCTTTTAAATTGCTAGTCTTAAAATATTTCAAAAAATCATAAATAAATATTCTTATTTTTTCATTATTAATATAAATTCCAGTTAGATGTTGAACAACATAAGAATCGTTTTTTAAAATCCCTATATTGTTAGTATTAATTGCCTGACCACTTGTAGGAAACAATATAGTGCCTGTTTTAAATTTTTTTAAATTATATTTTTTTAAAGCTATGTCAGTTAAACAATCATCATTCTTGGTTTTAATAAAGCCGTTATCATCAATGTTATTAAGGTCTTTGGCTCTTACAAATTGGTGCTTTCCACTAATAAAATATTCATCTTCGGGAGCTGAACTTCCCTTCTCAATTTCAATTTCTAAATTATTTAGTTTACTATTATCTAGATTTTTAATTTTTATTTTTTCATAACTAGAAATTATATTAATTGGTTCTTTTATTATTAATTTATAATCAAAATCTAAAGTATCAAATTTTATCAAATCAGATATTTTTTTTATTTTTAAATAATTTTTAATATCAGGATTTATATTTTTATAATTTTTATTATTTTTAAATTTATTTAAAATATAAGAATTAATTTTACTTTTATCCAAAACATCTTCTTCGTTGAATAGGCCATTAAAAAGTTTTCCATTTTTTTTGTAAATTTTAATACCTTCTTGGCCTCGTCTTTTTCTAAATTCGTAACCTAATAATCTCTTTGTTTTTTTATGATCTCCTAAGTCAGTATCAACAATTATTATATCTTTATCTTTAATCCAATTAAAACATTGAATTTTATCATTTTCATTTTGTTTGATTTTATTGATTTTCTCTTGTCCATTCAGTTTATCGAAATCTTCGTATTCTTTGTAGAAAGAAAATATATCTAAATTATCAGGATTTATTTTCTGTAAAATATTTTGAAATTCTTTAGAATTTTTAATATTTGGATAAAATTCTTGTATATAATCTTTTGGATCTGTCGATAAAGAAATTTCTTTTTTTGACATAAACAATACGCATGTTGATTGAGTAGATTCCATAAAAGCTTCTGAGTTAAGCATCACAATTGATTGTAAATCAAAATTTTCTAATAAAATTCTTCTTGTTTCTTTATGTAAGGGGCTATCGTTAATAAAAATTGAAGTTGGTATTATAATTCCTGCAACACCATATTTTGAAATTAATTGTTTTGTTCTTTCAATAAACAAACATTCAATTTCTTTGCTTTTATCAGATAGAAGTTTAAATAGATTAAAATCTTCTTTAGCATGAGGAAGAGAATTCTGAAATGATTGAACAGAAAATGGAGGGTTGGCAACTATTATATCAAAGTTTGAATTATCCTGATTTTCTTCATTTATTTTTAATTTTTTTTTATAAACTTTTGATTTAAAAAAACTATCAAGACCATCGCAAGGAAAAATATTTGCGTCACCATCACCATTTAAAAAAGAACTTATCTTAGTAGTTTTTGCTAACCTATAGTCCTTCTCTATACCATAAACATATTCTTTTGCCCAAAGATAATTATTTTTGTGTGAAACGAATTCTTCTCTTCCTCTTCGTCCACTTTTGATTTTTTCAGCGTCAAATTTTGAAAAATATATATTAATCTCATCCATCATTTCTGTCAGAAAATGACCAGCTCCTGAAGAATAATCTATTACATAAGGAAAAAAATATATTTCTTCGTTTTCATTTTTTTTTTTCAATTAATTTTTCTATAGGTAATGATTTGCAAATAAATCTTGCTAAAACAGTTGGAGTAAAAAATTGTCCTGCTTCTTGTTTTACACCATGGTTTAATAAACTTTCAAAAAAATCACCAACGTATTGATGTTTTGAGCTGTAGTTAATTTGAAATTCTTGCAATAATTGTACAACTTGTTTTACAATATCAAAATTTTCGATAAAAGTTTCATCATTATAAACATCTTTAAAGTTAAAATTATTACTTAATTTAATTTTTATTTCATCATAATCATTAGAGAATCTAAAAGTAGATACATCTATATAATCTTTCAAACCCTTTGAATATAACTCTTCCAATCTTAGTAGGAAAGATTTAGGATCATCGGTGTCAGATTTCCACTGAAAATCTAAATCGGAATCTTTACTGGCTGATTTTTTGTCTTCATCTACAATTTTGCAAATAAACAAGTTAAATATTTTGTTAAAAGCATTTGATTTATCAGATATTACATTCCTTCTTAAAATTTCTGCAAATAAATTAAAAATAAATCCACCTTCAGTCTCATTTAAATTTTTTAAATCATTATATGTTAAATTTCCTTTATCCGTTGAATATGGTTTAGCATTGTCTTCAAGTAATCCTTTTTTTTCAAAACTTTTGTCCCAATCTTTGTAAGAGTCTACGTGAGATAATTTTGTCCACCCCTTTTTAACTCTTATAAAATCATAATTTCTAACAATTTTATCTTCTTTTAATTTTGAGGTATAAAGTGATACAACTTTAACGTCAGGTTCTTGTCTTAAGTAACTAAAGCTTTGATCTCCGTGTTTTATTGTATGCTCTTTTGCGCGAACATATTCATTACCGAAAGTTTTACACTCAATTATTAAATATGTTTTATTATTCTTTTTTACCAAAACATCACAATAAGACTTGTATTGCCTTCCAAATCTATATTGTTTTTCAATCTCTATATCCTCAGGATTGTAACCAATTTTAAGCAATTGGTTGACGCATTCTAAAACCACTAAATATTCATCTTTAGATTTTAGATTAAGCACATTTTTTCTATGGACTTTAATTTCACTTCCATAATTTACAATCATATCCTTTATTGTAATTGCATAATTATTTTTATATTTTTTAAGATATTCACCATCGTTAAGTGAAAATCCTAAAATCTTTAAAATATTATTATTTTCCATTTATAAGCTTATTCATCCTCAATATTTGTATTTAAACAATTAATACTTTTGCTTTATTTAAAATAATAAGAATTATCCAAATTGAAATCTATCGAAAATAACTTGTAAATTCTTTTATGAAATATACACTACAAGAATGAGTATAAAAAAATTTGATGTAGTAGTAATAGGGGCTGGACATGCTGGATGTGAGGCAGCAGCAGCTTCCGCTAGAATGGGCGTAAATACTGGACTTTTTACCCATAAAATAGAGACTATTGGCGAAATGTCATGTAATCCAGCTATCGGGGGACTTGGAAAAGGGCACCTTGTAAGAGAAATCGATGCTTTAGATGGTGTAATGGGTGTTGTAGCTGATAAATCAGGAATTCAATTTAGATTATTAAATAGAAGTCGTGGTCCAGCAGTGCAAGGACCAAGGACTCAGTCAGACAGAGCTCTTTATAAAGAGCATATGCAAAAAATTTTGCTAAGTTATCAAAACTTAGAAGTAATAGCAGATCCAGTAGTTAAATTCTTGTTTGAGAGTAATAAGGTCATAGGATTTATTTGTCAGAGTGGCAAAGAAGTAAGGACGAAAGAATTAATACTGACTACAGGAACCTTTTTAAATGGTTTGATTCACATAGGTGAAACACAAATACCGGCAGGTCGATATGATGAAAAGCCATCAACCGGTTTAAGCGAACAATTGTCAAAATTCAAAATGCAGATTGGAAGATTGAAAACTGGAACACCTCCTAGATTAGATGGTGACACGATTAATTACGATGATTTAGAAATGCAGCCTGCTGATGACGATCATTGCTACTTTTCTTTCTTAACGAATAAGATCGAAAATAAGCAGATTAAATGTGGGATGACTTACACAAACAATGATGTTCATAAAATTATAAGCGATAATATTTTGAGAAGCGCTATGTATTCTGGAAACATTAAAGGGGTAGGTCCAAGATACTGTCCATCAATTGAGGATAAAATTATTAAATTTAAGGAAAAAGAAAAACATCAAATATTTCTTGAACCAGAAGGATTAAAGGACAATACTATTTACCCAAATGGAATATCTACATCTCTTCCTGAAGAAATACAGCTCAAATTATTAGCTAAAATCAAGGGTTTAGAACATGTTAAAATGAAAAGAGCCGGGTATGCAATCGAATATGATTACATAGATCCCAGAGAATTGAAAAGTACTTTGGAAACGAAAAAAATAAAATCATTATTTTTGGCAGGACAAATAAATGGAACAACAGGGTATGAGGAAGCAGCTGCTCAGGGTTTAATGGCAGGAATAAATGCTGCACTTAAAGTGTTAAATCAAAGCCATTTAATATTAGATAGATCGTCATCATATATTGGTGTGATGATTGATGATTTAATTACAAAAGGTGTCTCTGAGCCTTACAGGATGTTTACTTCTAGAGCAGAATATAGATTAACATTAAGAGCTGATAATGCTGATCAAAGATTAACAGATATAGGTTTAAAATTAGGTTTGATTAGTTCTGAAAGAAAAAAAATCTATTTAGATAAAAAAAAGAATGTCTCTTATTTAAGAAATTTTCTAAGTACAAATTTTTTGAGTCCCAATGAAGCAAATAAATTTAATATCAAAATTGCTATGGACGGTGTTAAAAGATCTTGTTTAAATATAATGGGTCAAAGAAAAGTAAATATGGCAAAAATAAGGCAAATATTTCCTGATATGCGCTCTTTCGGACCACACTTAGACAAGCAGGTTGAAATTGATGCTCACTATGAGGGATATCTTAAAAGGCAGGAAAGAGATATTAGATCATTTAAAAAAGATGAAGGGATTAATATTCCTTTTGAAATAGATTATAATTCTATAATTGGTCTTTCAAATGAAATGAAGTACAAATTTAATCAAATAAGGCCTAAGAGCATTGGCCAAGCTTCAAGAATAGATGGAGTAACTCCTTCAGCTATTTTAATTTTATTGTCCCATATCAAAAAATTTAAATTAAAACTTCAAGCTTGACTAAAGATCTAAATATCATTTCAAAACTCCAAAAAGAGCTAAATTTCCAGCCAAATTCAATCAAAAAGCTACAGTTTTTTGTTAAATCTCTATTAATTTTCAATAATCGGTACAATTTGATCTCTAAATCGACTATTCCCTCAATTTGGCATAGGCATGTCCTAGATAGCGCACAAATCATCCCTTTTTTTAACTTTAAAAATAAGAAAATCGTTATAGATTTGGGTTCTGGCGGTGGTTTCCCTGGTATAATTATTTCGATATTTAATAAAAACCCCGATTTTCACGTGAAACTATTCGAAAAATCAAGAGTAAAATCCTTTTTTTTAGAACAAATGATTAAAAAACTTGATTTAAATGCCAAAACTTATGGAAATTTAGAAAATTATGATAAAATCGATGGAGATTATGTTGTAGCTAGAGCTTTTAAGAGTTTAGAAAAAATTATTCACTTTTCACGTGAAAAAATTATCAAACCACATAAGTTAGTAATTTTTCAGGGTAAAAATGCACAAGAAAAAATAAAAAATATTTCAAACAAAATTGATTTTAAGTATAAGTTAATAAAAAGCATAACGGAGAATGATTCTAAAATATTTATTGGAGATGTAAAATAATATTATATGAGAAAAAATATAATCGCAGTCATTAATCAAAAAGGAGGGGTTGGAAAGACTACCACAGTAATTAACCTAGCAGCATCACTGTCCATATTGGGTCAAAAAATATTAGTTATAGATTTAGACCCGCAAGGAAATGCTACTACTGGATTAGGAAAGTCAAATAATGATGAGGTAAATAATATTTATAATTTATTAATTAAAAAAAAACAATTATCCAATGTTATTCAAAAAACTAAAATCTCAAATTTGGACATAATTGGTTCCAATGTAAATTTGTCAGGTCTAGAAGTAGAAACTGCAAACGATACAAACAGAGCTTTTTTATTAAAAGAAATTTTAAAAGATCAAAGTTCAAAAATAATAGAAAAATACGATAATATTTTTATAGATTGTCCTACATCATTAAGTCTATTAACAATAATGGCACTAGTTACCTCTAATGAGATTTTAGTTCCTCTACAAACCGAATTTTTTGCTTTAGAAGGAATAAGTCAATTAGTGAAAACAATAGATCGAATTAAAATCAAACTAAATCCTTCTTTAGCATTAAGAGGGATACTCTTAACAATGTTTGATAAAAGAAACAAACTAAGTCTTCAGGTTGATCAAGAGGCAAGAAATTATTTCAAAAATAAAGTGTATTTAAATGTAATACCTAGAAACGTAAGGTTATCAGAAGCTCCATCACATGGTGAGCCCTGTGTTTTTTATGACCCATCATGTAGCGGAAGTAAAGCATACTCAAATCTTGCAAAAGAATTTTTAGAAAAAAAAAATAAAATAGGAAGTGCAGCATAATGTCAAAAAAGAAAAAGGGACTTGGTAAAGGTCTCTCAGCTTTATTCGGTGATCAAGATAAAAGTGACAACCTTAATAATAATAATTCAACACCAATTAAGGCTTCAATTGGTAATCTAAACAGAAACTCTTACCAACCTAGAATCAATTTTGACGAGGATAAACTTACTGAATTAGCCGCATCAATTAAGAAGAACGGGATCATACAACCAATCGCCGTAAGGCCCAGCAAACTAGAGGAGGGGACCTATGATATTGTTGCCGGTGAAAGAAGATGGTTGGCAGCTCAAAAAGCAGGATTACACGAAGTTCCTATTGTAGTACTTGATTTAGACGATAATGAAGCCTTAGAAGTTGCAATAGTTGAAAATATACAAAGGGAAGATTTAAATATAGTCGAAGAAGCCAAAGGTTTTGAGAGGCTAAATAAGGAATTTGGATATGATCAAGATAAAATAGCTCAAATGATGTCAAAAAGCAGAAGTCATATTAGTAATACATTAAGACTACTCACATTACCAAAAGATATTCTAGCTATGCTTCAAGATGGTGAATTAACTGCTGGCCAGGCAAGACCTTTAGTTGGTTTACCTAACGCATCTCAAATTGCAGAAGAAATATTGTCAAAAAAAATGTCAGCTAGATCAATCGAGAATTTAAAAAAAAATACAAAGAAATCATTTACAATAGATCCAAATGTATTTGATATGCAACGTGAATTGGAGCGTGTTTTAGGTCTTAAAGTTTCCATTACTAACAAAAAAAATAATTCTGGAAAAATTATGCTTGAGTACAAAAATCTAGAACAATTCGAATTTCTAACGAAATTATTAAAAACTAAATAGATGCTAAGCCACAGGTACTAACCAGAAACATTTTAAATAAAATATTTTTATTTATTTGTGATTTTGATTTAAGAGATAGTTCAACTTGATTTAGATCTTTTATAATTTTATTCAAATCTTTATTTTTCCATCTATTAAATTGTATGATGTAGGAATTTTTATCTTTCCAAAAAACTTTAGGTTTAAGGTTTGATAATGTTTGTTCTATATTATTTGAATGTTCGAAAAGAACTTTCATTTGTTTTATTCTTAATAATCTCTGACTAGTTTGATTAAGAAAAAGAAATAAATTCTCGTCCGTCAATCTATAATTCCCAATTAGTTTATTCAATTTTTTGCTTATTTCCTTCAATTGTAGCATTCATCAAATCCTTAAATTCTTCTATATTCTTTTCATTAAGTAATTTTTCAATTTTATCTAACGTTATTTTCTCACTAGTCGATAAAGCTATTATTTTTTTAATCTCAGAGTTAATTATACCTCTATTACCATCTGAATTTTCTATTATATATTGAATAATCTCTTTTGAAATTCCGTCAATCCCTTTTAATTTATTTTGTGCATAATTAATTAAAGTATAATCATTGTCCTTATAGCACGGAACACAAGCTAAATTTTTATCTTTTTCATACATTGCTCTCAATTTTGATTTTGTTTCCAGTTTACCCGAAGTGACAATGAGTTTTGTTTGTGACTCAATTGAAATCAAATTTGAAATATCGTCGCAAATTTTATCTTCAGCATTGTTTAAAAAAATTAAATCTTGATCACCAAATAGGGAGCTATTTGTAAATTCATTTAAAATGATATTTTTATTATTTAAAAAATCACTTACAAAATAATTTTTTGGCCTGATTTTTAATTTTTTTATTAGAGATTCTTTTATATCGCTCACAAGACCCTGATTTTCACCGTAGATTAAAATTGATTTAAAATTTTTCAACTCTTCTATATTTTTTTCAACTAAAAAACTTTTTATAATCATTTTAATAATTAAGTGCTAAAATATTCTTAAAATCGCTGGCTATAAGTTTTGCAAGATTAGAGTAAACTCTTTCTTCATCTAAAAAGTTACTAAAAGAGGAAGCCGTCACACTAGTTGAAGAAGATTGTGTAAAAGAAAATTTATCATCAAAATCACCCTTTACATAAGCTGTTACATTTAATGTTAAGTTGTATTTAGTTACTCTATTTTTCAAATTCTTTTCTTTTATAAGTTTTTTTTTATCTATTTCTAAAATAATATTAATATTTCGATTTGATTGAAGGGAGCTATATAACATTATTTCACTTTTAATTATTTTACCTAATTTTCTGTCACCTTTTTGTGTATTGAAGTTCTCTATATTTAAATTTATTGGATTTTCTTTTACTAAACTTTTGTAGCCACACGAAGAAAGTAAAATAAAAAGAATAGTTATTGCAAATGATTTTAAATAAATTCTCATTCTACTATATAATTGATTAGTTTATTCTTAATAAATATTTTATTTTTTATTTTTTTTGTTGTTAAATATTTTTTTAGTTTATCATTTTCTAGCAAAGTTTCTGTAATTTTATTTTCTTCCATATCAATTTTTAATTGAGGTTACTAATCTAGTTTTGCCATTAATTTGCACAACTAATTTTATATCTTCCTCTTTTATTAAGTTTTTATCAACAACTGGCCATTGATCACCTGATGATTTTAGGGCCTCTAAGCACTCACTTGAAAGATGTGGAGTAATAGGAAACATTACTTTCATTAAATTAATAAGTTGTGTTAACAAAAATTTTTTACTGGTAGAAAGTTTAAAACACTCATTAAGAGTATTAAAATATTCATAAATATTGGCTATCATCACATTAAGGTTAAATTTGTTTATATGTTCGTCAATTTTCAAAATAAACTTTGAAAACTCTCTCTCATACTTTTTTTCAATTTCAATATCACCCTTCCTATCGGACAAAAGATTAATTTGGGAATTTAAATTCCATACTTTTTGAAGAAATTTATAGGAGGCATTTATTCCTTTATCAGACCATAAGATATCTTTATCAGGGGGACTGTCGGACAAAACAAACCATCGAATTGAATCTGCCCCGTATATTTTTATAGTTGCCTCAGGATCCACTATATTTTTTTTTGATTTTGACATCGACTCCGGAGCGCCAACTTCAACCTTCGATTTGTCGCTTTTTTTCTTCGCTTCATTTTCCCCTACTTTTTCAATTTCATCCGGGCTTAACCATTTTCCATTTTTATCTTTATAAGTCTCATGCGTTATCATTCCTTGCGTGAACAAGTTTTTAAATGGCTCATCAAATTTCATTTTATAGCCGCATTTTTTTAAGGCTTTGACAAAAAATCTTGAATACAAGAGATGCAGAATAGCATGTTCTACACCCCCAATGTATTGATCAACCGGCATCCAATAATTTACTTCGTCTAAATTAAATGGTTCATCATTATTCTTTGGTGAACAAAATCTTAAAAAATACCATGAGGAATCAACAAATGTATCCAAAGTATCAGTTTCTCTAGTAAACACCTCTCCTTTTTTATTTTTATAGAATTTCCATTTTTTATGTTTATCTAACGGATTTCCTGGCTGACTAAAATCAACATCTTCGGGCAATTTGATAGGTAATTCAGATTTATCGAGGACATGAATTTTTCCTTCTTTATCATAAACTATTGGAATTGGGCATCCCCAGTAGCGTTGTCTTGAAATACCCCAATCTCGCAACCTGTAAGATGTTTTTTTTTTACCTATTTTATTTTTTTCAACTTCCCTTATAATTTTTATTTTTGCATCGGAGGTACTTAGTCCATCTAACATTGAAGAATTTATCATTTTCCCATCATCAGTAAAAGCTGTTTTTGCTTTTTTAAAATCAATATAGTCATTTTTTTTTACCACCTGAATAATCTCTAAATTATATTTTATTGCAAAATCCAAATCTCTTTGATCATGAGCGGGACAACCAAAAATTGCGCCAGTTCCATAGTCCATTAAAACGAAGTTAGATACATACACTGGAATCTTTTTTTTATTGAAAGGATTTATAGCCGTAAAACCAGTTTTAAATCCTTCTTTTTCTGCATTTGCTATGGCCTCTTCAGTGGTGCCAGTTTTTAAACATTTTACTTTAAAATCCTTAAATTCTTTTTGCGAACTTATCAATTTACAAATTGGATGATCAACTGACACTGATATAAATGTTGCACCAAATATTGTGTCTGGCCGAGTTGTAAAAACTGTAATTTTTTCTTTTATTTGTGATAATTGAAAGTTTATTTCGCATCCAACAGATTTACCAATCCAATTACTTTGCATAAGTTTTACTTTATTTGGCCAATTACCTAATTTTTCTAGATCATTTAATAAGTCATCAGAAAATTTTGTAATTTTAAAAAACCATTGATTTAATTTTTTTCTTTCCACAGGTTGATTAGATCTCCAACCTTTTCCATCGATTACCTGTTCATTGGCTAGAACGGTTTTTTCAACTGGATCCCAATTCACATAAGTTTCTTTTCTACCAACCAAGTCATTTTTATAAAAATCAATAAATAATGATTGTTGTTGTTTATAATAATCTTCTTTACAAGTTGAAATTTCTCTATCCCAATCAATAGAAAAACCTAACATTTGCAGTTGCTTTTTCATTGTTTCAATATTTTGAAAAGTCCATTCTTTGGGGTTAAGATTATTCTCTTTTGCTGCATTTTCGGCGGGTAAACCAAAAGCATCCCAGCCCATTGGGTGCATAACATCGAAACCTTTCATAATTTTATGCCTCGCTATAACATCCCCTATTGTATAGTTTCTCACGTGACCCATGTGAATTTTTCCAGAAGGGTAAGGGAACATCTCAAGGCAATAATATTTTTTTTGTTTATTATTTTTTTTGTTTTTTTTCTTAGACCAGATATTTTGCCATTTGTTTTCTATCTTTGTAAGAACAATTCTTTCCATAAAAATTAGATATGATTAGTTTTGCTTTTTTTGAGTTTTTTCAAGCAATGCAGCTTTTTTTATTATCGTATCTCTAATTTCATTTTTAAGTTTAGAGTCTATCTCTGTTACTGAACAGACTTGATTTGTTGTACAAATTTTTTTATGTATTTTAATTGCAATGCTATCTGCTCTGATTTCATTTGATAAAAATCTTAAAGTAATTTTGATTGAGTAGTCTTCGCCTGCTTTACTATACCAGTCGGTTATTATCACTCCACCAGAGTAATCTGCATTAGTAAGTGGTATAAAATCTAAAATATCAAGTGATGCTCTCCACATTGGATTAGATGAGCTAAACTCAAAATTAGTTCCCTTTTTCATTAAGCCGCCAATACTAATCCCTCTCCCTTCCTCAATAGCCTTTCTAGCTCTCTCATCTCCTTTAACCGGCACTTTTCTTGCATCAACTGGTTTGTAAATTCCACAAGAGGTTGTTAGAAAAATTAGTAATAAAATTACTGTTAAATGGTGAATTTTCTTTGATGAAATGATCATTTTCTTAAATACTACTGTTATAAATTAAACTAAAGTAAATTATAGTGTTGCTAATATGTCACAATTGATGAAAAAATCAACATTTAAAAGGAAAATCGTCGAATTATTAAGTGTCATTAGATAATTTCACATCGTTTAAACATTAATGTTTAATTTATGAAAGGAAAAGACATGACAAAACTAACAAAAATAACGTTAGCAATGATCGCATCTTTATCACTTTTGGGTACAGCATACGCTGGTGAAGTAACAGTTACTGGTAACGCAGAAGCTACTTACAGCATCACAGGTTCTAAAACAGGAACAAGCGTTGATGATACCGCAACTGTAATGGGTAAAGGTATTGGTGTTGCGAACGAAATCGATTTCACTGCAACAGGTGAAACTGATAACGGATACACATGGAAATACCAAACGCAGTTTGACGATGGTTCAGCTGTGGATGATGGAAGATTAGAAGTAACGTCTCCATTTGGTACACTAGGATTATATGTATCTGAAGGTTCTTTAGGTAAGCACTACGGTTGGGATGTATCATCATATGGTGTTGGTTCTGACCAAGGTATTACGACTGGAGCAGAAATTAATGGTATAGAGGCATCTGACTATAACAATATTCAGTACCACATACCATCTGGTATACTTCCATTCGGAATAACTGCAAAAGTAGCTTACGCTCCTAATGGTGCAACTGGACAAACAAAAGCTGCATCAGTAAGAGGTCAAGGTGCAATGGCTCACATCGCTGAAGCTACGTCATACCAAGTGACAGCAGCTCCAATTGATGGACTAGAATTAGGTGCATCTTACGCAGAAGCAACTTATAACGGTGGTGTAGCAGCTACTAAATATCAACCAGAAAACGGTTCTTTATACGCAACATATGCTGTAGGTCCGGCAACTTTTGGTTATGGTAAAACTTACATTCAACCACGTGTTGGTGCAAGAGCTGCAGCTACAGACATTACTAATGAAGCTAGAAAATACGAGAACACTTCATACGGTATTGGTGTAGCAGTAAACGATCAATTATCAGTTTCATTCACAACTGAAGAGTTTGAATTAACTGAAGTTGATATTGATGCAGGTACAGACGCTGAGACAAGCGCAACTCCAGTAATTAATGTAGATACTATTCAAGCATCTTACAATGTTGGTGGAATGACTGTAGCAATTGGTCACGCAGAAGCTGATGAAATCAGTTACAACGGTGATAACGGAACAGCTAACGATGAGCACGACAATACACAAACGTTCATCTCAATTAAAATGGCATTTTAATTAATACCATTTAATTAATTTTAAAAAAGCCGGTTAATTATTTTAGCCGGCTTTTTTTTTATTTCTGATAAAAGACAAAAGCCCTCTGAATTTGATAGCCTTACTAGTCGAAGATTATTTTCTCTAATACCACCAAGTGGAATTAATTTTTTATTAATTAATCTTGAAAATAAGTTAAATCTTACTAGTCCTAAATAAGTATTTTTAAATTTATAATCGGTCTTAAAAATTCTAGAAAAAACTATTTTAGTACAATTTTGTCTTATTTTAATAATTAATTCTTTCAAATTATGGGCGGATCCTATTATATCTATTTTCAAATGATTTAAACGACAGAATCTCAAACTTTTATTATATGCTGAAATATATATACCATCAGCTTTATACTTAATAACTGATTTTAAATCATTTTTAACAAAAAATTTGATTTTTTTAGTCCTGCATTTATTTCGGAAAAGTCTGATTTTTTTATCACTATAATTATCCAGAATAGTCATAATTATTATAAATTTATTTTTAACTTTTATTTGATCTAAATCAAAATTTTGTGCACTATCCACCATTAGATAGTAATAATTTTTTTTGATTGTCATATGAATATCATTATTGAAAGATTTGAAAAAATAAAAGCAAATATTTTAAATTTTAAGCAAAATTACAATACAAATATAGTAGCCGTTTCTAAAACATTTTCCATAGATCATATAAATCCCCTCATTTTACATGGACATAATCATTTTGGAGAAAACAAGGTTCAAGAAGCTGAGAAAAAATGGTCTGATATAAAGTTAAAGAATAAGGACATTCAGCTACATATGGTTGGCAGTTTACAATCTAATAAAGCAAGAAAAGCTGTAGAAGTTTTTGATTATATCCATTCTCTAGATAATGAAAAACTAGCGAGGGCACTAAGTAATCATGAAAAAAAAATTAACAAAAATCTAAAGTACTTTATTCAAGTAAACATTGGTGCAGAATTACAAAAATCAGGTGTAAAAATTTCAAATTTAAATAATTTTTTTAATTTGTGTGTTAAAGATTTTAATTTAAATATAATAGGCTTAATGATTATCCCTCCAAATGATGATAATA
>MDTB01130123.1_pt1 | contig 14881 bp, 14 predicted proteins | sample 811161 | NCBI WGS metagenome assembly MDTB01 (sample SAMN05326650, study PRJNA326480) | marine metagenome | isolation source: seawater | place: Mediterranean Sea | collected 2009
AAAGGCCTGCTGATATATTGTTTGACCGATACCCTGAATTAAAATCATTAAAAAGCAAATAAAAGTAGATCGCGCACGGGCGCTCTCCGTAAAATTAGCTAGCCAACCATAACCCACTTCTCCATCTTTATATGTCAAAGTCTTTGTTAGATTACCTTCCTCGTCATACTTTTCCCAGATACCGTAGAGAAGACCTTTCTTATAATTTCGCCTAAATTCTAATTTGGAGACATCAATCCTGCATCGATTAGCGCGGTTTCGATACACTTAATTTCAGCTCTTAATCTTCGACTTACAGGAGCAAAATGGCGGTAAATGTATGGGCGTTACTACTAATGATTCGGTAGGGAACTATTACATGCGTTTAATGATAAAATAATTTATCCGCTGTTAAAAGTGCTTTGTTGTCTTATTGCCCCTCCACTGAGAGTGACTAGCTTGCACTTTAAGTGGGGGAGAGGTTTCACAGACAGGATTAAAGGGCTCTTGTGAGTATTAAGATAAATGGCTAGCTCTTTAGGAATGACATAAGAATTGAAGATCAATTTTTTTACTTAATTTTATTAATATACTTTTAATAGGGACCAATTACCCTCGATTCCTTTTAATGAATGCACACCAATATCTTTTAATTTTATGTCTGAACCAGATATTAAGTTAGCTAGGTTTTTCGTAATAATAATATTGTTACCCTTATCAATATCCATTACTCTTGCAGTTATATTTACTGCAATACCTGATATATCCTTTCCTCTCCATTCAATACTCCCAATATGGAGTCCACATCTGATTTCGATACCCAGAGCGTTTAAAGCTTTTGAAAACTCGACAGCACAGTTAACTGCACGTATGGGCCCATCGAAAACAAGAAGGGCCCCATCACCCGTATTTTTAATAAAATTTCCAGAAAACTTTTTAGCCAACGTCTGAATGCATCTATCATGTTTATCAAGAATTTTGCTCCATTTCTTATCGCCAAAATCAGAAAGTTTGGTAGTTGAATCGACAATATCTGTAAAAAGTATTGTGGCCAATCGGTCAATATTTTTGTTTTTCAATTGAGTCATCGTAGATGATTTTTGAAAGAAAAAATCGATATCTTCAGCTAGTTGCATTTCTAAACCAAAATAAGGAAGATGACCGCCATGAGCGTACTCAATATATTTAGCACCTCGTACATGCTCGGCAATATATCTACCATTTTCTTTTGGGACGCGTTTATCATCTCGACTATGGCAAACTAAGGTTGGAACTTTAATCTCGGGCAGTACCGGTCGTATATCGATTGCTATATTTGTATCTAACATTTTACCAAGAGTTCTAGGATTACAAGTCATCCGTTCGAATTTAGCCATAACATCTTGCATTTGCGGCATAACATGCGGGCAAAGGGAGTAACCAGAAAGACCCTCACCCCAATGAGTTATCCAATTTTTCTCATCGTTTTCGTCCGAATGAAGTTTATAGGCTTTAGAATTAGAAACGTTGGAAAACCCACCAAGAATAGCAACAGCCTCAACATTCTCTGGATGGCTAGCAGCATAAAACAATGCAATGGCTGCACCTTCAGATAGACCAAATAACGAAAACCGCTTAATGCCTTCAGCTTGCACAACAGCTGTTATGTCATCAGCCCGTGCTTCAATTCCAGGCATTGAAGTTTCCCTGTCGGACATTCCTTGGCCTCGTTTATCAAAAATAATAACTTTGTAATTCTTGCTAAGGTTTTGAAGCCAATCTACATAACCAAAAATTTCTAACGTTACCTCCAAATGAGACACTAATCCTGGCACGTAAACTAGAACTTTGTCTGAATCACCCCAAACCTGATATGCTATACTTAATTCTCCACTATTGGCGTATTTTATTTTTGGATATTCATTTTTCATAAAAGTTCCCTAGATGGTTACCATTATTTAATTATTTAATTATTTAATTATTTAATTATTTGTATTAATGTTATTTCTACTAACACTGTACACAAATCATCTGTTTTGCATATAGCGATTTATATTAACACAATGCAGACAAAGTGGCATTAATGACTAAATCAAATTTTATGATTGATAATGATAGAACTCGCGTAACTAAATGGATGTTTAAAAGTCTGAAAAGATGACGAAAGCCATTTTAATTCTTTTTTTGATTTCTTTTCCTATTATTATAAAAGTGAAATAAATACTATGTTATAGAAAGGATGGACTTTGAGAGTTTTAATAATTGTCACAATGGCATTAGCCACAGTTATCCTACTTACTTATTTAGCAAATGCTTGATCAAGAATTTGCTAAATAATATTCTGGAATGTGTCTCAACTTTGTCAAATACTTACAGTTACGGAAAATATTTCTAAAAATAGAGCAGACTCTTATCAATTCGTCAATTTTTACCAAATTGCAAAAGTGGTCAGATAGTAAAAGTGAAACTTCATTATGAAACCATGACATATGATATAAATAATTGCCGGAAATAATTGAAAACAATTTAGGAAAATTACGCTGTCAAATTTAATAAACAAGCCTTTAAAGCAGTTTTTGTCCTGGAATCCAATTTGTTCCTGCAAGCGGCACTTGCGCCATAGCCGCCGCTTCAAGAGTTAACGCACATAAGTCCTCTGGTTCTAAATTGCGAACATCGCTTTTTCCACATGCTCTTGCAAGAGTTTGCAGCTCCAATGCCATAACTTTCAGATAATTTTTTATTTTATTACCACCAATAATTGGATCAAGTCGAGCCATTAACTTTTGATCTTGTGTCGTAATACCTGCAGGATCTTTTCCCTCATGCCAATCGTCGTAACAACCAGCTTTTGTCCCTAGTGCGTTATACTCCTGTTCTAATTCAGGATCATTATCGCCCAAGGCAATCAGAGCTGCGGTGCCTATCGAAACCGCATCAGCTCCTAAAGCTATTGCTTTTGCAACATCAGCCCCACTTCTGATACCACCAGAAATAATCAATTGGACCTTTCGATGAACGCTCAAGTCTTGTAATGCTTGAACAGCTGGTCTAATACAAGCTAATGTTGGCTGTCCAACATGCTCTATGAAAACATCTTGAGTGGCTGCAGTTCCGCCCTGCATTCCATCAACAACTACGACATCTGCTCCAGCTTTAATTGCTAAGGTTGTATCAAAATACGGCCTTGCTCCACCAATTTTGACATATATTGGTTTCTCCCATCCAGTAATTTCGCGTAATTCTAAGATTTTAATTTCTAAATCATCTGGCCCTGTCCAATCAGGATGGCGGCATGCCGAGCGTTGATCAATGCCGACAGGTAAATCTCTCATTTCAGCAACCCTGTCAGAAATTTTTTGACCTAGAAGCATACCACCACCACCAGGTTTTGCACCCTGCCCAACAACGATTTCGATTGCATCCGCTCTTCGCATATCATCGGGGTTCATACCGTATCTGCTGGGCAAATACTGATAGACAAGCATCGAAGAATGTTCGCGTTCTTCTGACGTCATTCCACCATCACCAGTGGTGGTTGACGTCCCTGCTGCAGAAGCCCCTCTGCCTAAGGCCTCTTTAGCGTTTCCGGACAGAGCTCCAAAACTCATTCCCGCTATTGTAATCGGAATATCGAGAGTCAAAGGTTTTTTTGAAAATCTATCCCCGAGCGTAACGCTAGTATTACACTTTTCCCTGTAGCCTTCAAGAGGATACCGAGACATTGACGCTCCTAATAAAAGTAAGTCATCAAAATGTGGCAACTTTCTTTTTGCTCCACCGCCTCGTATGTCATATATACCAGTGGCAGCGGCTCTCCGTATCTCAGAATTTACTTCAGGGGAAAATGTCCACGATTCTCGTGGCATTGTTTTAGGTATACTAGACGGTTTTTTTTTGCTCATTCTTTCCTCAATAAGAGTTGACGTTATCAATCTTGAAATTATATAACTGTCGCGCTGAACCGTAGCGCCGAAACTTTTCAGGTTTTACATCGCAATTAGAAGCTAAAAGTAACCTATTTAGCGTTGCTAAATGGTCCTCATTAATATCTTTTTCTATACAATCAGCACCTAAATTACCAACTTTTCCTCTGACAAAAATATTAGCCTCATAAATGGAGTCTCCCAAACCATCTCCCGCATTACCAAGAACTACAAGATTTCCAGATTGCGCCATAAACGCTGACATATGCCCAATATTCCCCATAACAACAATATCAGTTCCCTTCATAGATATACCACATCTCGAAGAAGCATTTCCTTTAATTATAATAAGCCCGCCATGACCAGTTGCTCCTGCATATTGACTCGCATTACCCTCTACTATTATTTTTCCAGACATTATATTTTCGCCCAATCCGGGTCCAGTAGAACCAAATACATGAATTTTAGCCTTCTGATTCATTCCACCGCAATAATACCCTGTCGAACCACGTATATTGACGTTAATTTTAGCAGTTAACCCAACTGCAACAGCATGGCTTCCTTTTGGATTCTCCACTTCCCACGGAACATCTTCCTTCAAATCTTTAGCTCCTTGCAGAGCGCGATTAAGTTCTCGTAAACTAATTTTTTCTAGATTATAAACTTTCATGGTCATGCGTCCAAAAATAAACTGTTGCAGGTTCCGGTTCCCAAACCATGGCTGTATCGATGTTGGGAAGGTTTTTAAAGGCTCTATATTCAGAACCAAATGCAACATAATCATCGGTTTCCGCCAACACAGCCGGCTTACAGGCTATACGATCTCTTAAAACACCAAAACCTTCTTTAGTTCCTACAAGAAAAGTGAAAAACCCATCCAAATCTTCAATACTTTTTTCTAACGAGCTTCGAAGACTTAATCCCGAAGACATCTTGTAAGAAAGATATGACGCGGCAACCTCTGAGTCGTTATCGGTTTCAAAATCCATTCCTTCTTTTTCTAATTGTCTTCGGACGCTATTATGGTTGGAGAGCGACCCATTATGAACCAGACATTGGTCATAACCCGTCGAAAATGGATGAGCTCCCATTGTTGTCACAGCAGACTCAGTTGCCATGCGTGTGTGACCCAGTCCATGAGTACCTTCAATATCATTAATTTTCAATTGACTAATAAAATCAGATGGAGATCCAACCTCTTTAAAAATCTCAATAAACTTACCTTTTGACATGATCTGAGGTGAATTTTTAAAGCTCGATAGCATTGTAAAGATTAAATCATGATCTTTTTCGCAAAATTTTAAAACAACGTGATCCCCTCTAAATTCTACAGAAAATTCATGCCTTACATTTTTTTTTAAAATCACTTCAAATTCCTTAAAAAAAGCAAAATTAGCAAACCTCAGAGTTAATTTTACATCAAACTGCGTTTGTCTAGAATAAATGGCCATTCCGGCACTGTCGGGACCACGGTCTGACATTTTTGTAAGCATATCGCCTAAAAGTTTACCAAGCTGCACCTCCAGATCAGAATTCTTTAAAAAAAGACCTACTATTCCACACATTTAAAACCTATTGATTATCCGTAATCATCTGAAGACTATTATATTGAAAGTAACCAGCTGTTAGCATTCCTTTTTACATAAGTTATGTGTACCAAGTAAATACGTTACTTTTAAACTAATGCCTTTATTTAAGCAAATTAACAAAAATAGAGTACGACATCTTGCCACAGCAAAAAAGCACAAACTTAAAGTACGCCGAGTTAATAACTCTATCACCTATATTTCTCTCAACTTTCGGCTTAGGAATGGCATTCGGTGGATACATTCCATTAATATCATTGTGGTTAAATACTCTTGATGTCTCTTTTTCAACTATTGGATTAATCACCGGCGCAAGCTCTGTTGGTGTAATCATAAGCGCTTACTTTGGTCCAAAGATTGTTTCGAAAAGCGGCTATTTGAAAGGCGCTGTGTATGGAATCGTTTTGGCATCAATAGCGGGTGTCGCTTTCAGATTTTGTAAAAGTGATGAGATGTGGACATTACTCAGGGTAGTCGCAGGATTAGGTTTCGGACTTCATTGGGTAATTTCAGAGGCATGGTTAGGACAACTTGTCTCCAACAAAAATCGAACGAGAGCCATGTCACTCTATGTAGTTTCGATGGCATTAGGTTTTTCCGCCGGGCCATTAATAATTTGGAGCATTGGAGTTAAAAGCGTCACACCATTTTTTCTAATTGGAGTACTTCAAACTTTATCAGTTTTACCATTATTCTGGTTGCGAGATATTCAACCTGATTCTAAGACCGATATTCAGAGGTCACCATTTTTGTTGATAAAAACAGGGCCTACAATTGCAGCTGGTTGTATTTTAGTAGGCTTAATAGACCTATCGCTGATAAGTTTACTACCCGTTTTAGTCAATAGAATGCCCTTCGCTCAAGATTCATTAGCCTATCTAATTCCCGTTGCGGGAGCGTTGGGAACTGTGGTCATCCAGTATCCATTAGCTCTTGTATCTGAAAAATTTGGAAACCGGCTGACGGCTTACGTCGTGTCTAGTCTTGGGATAATCATATGCTCCCTAATTCCCTTTTTTCTATATTCAATTTTTATTTCATTAATTTTGACTTTTTTTGGTAGCGGGTTGATATACTTCATGTACACTATATCACTTTCAATTCTCTCCAAAAGATTTAAAGGAAAAAAACTCATTTCAGCAAATGCATCATTTATAATCTTATTTGAGATCTCAAGTTTAATCGGACCAATAATCGCAGGTAACTTTTTGGACAAATCCTTAAACTTTGGACTGAGTATCTTTTTAATTTTAATTGGAATGATGTACATTTTAATAGCGCGAATTCGCGACTTCCAAAGAAGTAAAAATCGGTATATAAAATAATCCTACGTAAACTGAAAAATGTTTTAAACTAATTGCAAGAGGACAGAATGAGTGATCGTCAATTTAAATTTCTAGGTAATACGATGGAAAACATTAGTATCAAATATGGCATTTTTCTTATTACTTGGAGCGCATTCATCAGTTGGGCGAGCCAAAGCGAATCGTTCACATCGTGGATACCTGCAATAATCGGGTTCCCAATATTTCTTTTTGGATGGCTATCACGAGTAATGCCTAAAAAACAAAAAATTTTTATGCATATTGCAGTTGTGTTTGGTCTTTTAGCTCTCTTAGGAGGTTTAGATATTATAAGAAGTGTCGGAACCGAATTGGGTCCATTTTCTAATATTTATGTTGGCGCTTCCAAACTTATCCTACTCTTAACAGGTGGCGCGTTCTGTTTTCTTTGCGTAAAATCATTTAAATTTGCCCGATTGAATAAAAACTCAAGAACGTCTGCTGAGTAGTGTGAATTTCACTAGTGACAAAAGAAGAAAATTTGATCAATTTAAATTATTAATTATGGCAAAGTCATGAGATTAAACATAGCGCTGGTTATAATTTTTCTAACGATGAACTCGAATTATCTAAGTGCGTTGACAATGACATGTTTTGTGCCGAAAAACAATGGAAGCAATACCAAAGGCATTGACTACATTAAATTAGTAGAGCCAAAAACAACCATTTGGTTCAGTAATACAAAAAGTATTTCTCATTTTGTCACACCCGGATGCAATAAGTTTCAAAGCGCTTTTTATTGGACGGATAGTTTCACTATAAAATGTCTTTCAACAACTGGTGAGTCAATTATATTGAAAATGAATAAAACAAGTTCAGAATTCAGCAAAATCTATTCTAAAAATAATCAAAATATTGCTACGCTCGTCGGTTTTTGCAAAATGCGTAACAACTAGCATCCGTGGTTAATCTTTTCGTTTAATCCTAGATGAAATCAACTTTGCCACTTCTTCTTGATTTTCCATGATTGCCTTTTGGTTTTCCGATATCAAGCCTCGTCTTTGTGAAATATCTGCAGCGTTGAGTAATACTTGCATTGAATTTTTTTTAGCTTTCGCATCCAACGATTTTAATTTTTTACTATTACTTCTGACCATACTTTTAATTTTTTTACAACGATCAGCATTACTTTCTGCTCTTTCCTTATTAGCCTCAGAGGTCGCTTTTGAAGGATGAAACTCGCCGTTAAGAAACCGTTTATTCATTGCAAGGTTTTTAGAATTAAAATCTACTGATGATTGGTTAGCCTTCATTATCATCTTATTTGTTTCTATCATTAAAGAATTAATTTCAGACATTCGATTATTAACTTCTAATACAAGTTCGTTGACGGTAGCTTGCATTTCCAAAAAATCGAGGTTTGCTTCATTCGTCATTGATTCCCTAAAATTAATTTCTACTTCTCCATCAACTTCCATATTAGTCAAAATAGCCACACGATTTCTAAATAAATTATCCGTATTCTGCGTCGTCAAGTTATGGTTGCCCAAAAAAGTTGAGGAATAATTGCGCATTATTGAAGTGTAATTCTGTTCTATGGTCGCTCTGGTAGAATAAACCAAAGCCTTATTCGAGTTGACAGATGTTTCTAATTCGAAAATCTCTCGACGGTTGGCCTGGATCTTTCTTTTATTTTCCACAGTTATATCCATAAACGTATCTCCTATTCATTAAAATCGTCCAAATTATAAACCGTTATTAGCTGAAAAGTAAATTTGTTGCCCTTAAAGTGCATTTTCTTAAAAACTTAAATTTTATCAATACCTCTAGCTCATGACCCAAACAATCAAATGATAGCCTTTCAGTGAAAAAGAACCACGAACGCAAGGAAAAAGATAATACTTTATGAAGCGATATTGCAATCTCTATTTACTAAAGCCAACACAGCCTACAGTTAATTATTATCGAAAATAAATAATAATGCCGGCAAAACGAATAAATCGCCCAAAAGAGCAAGACCAAGAATCATTGCGGCAAAAACTCCAAATAAAATCGTCGGAACAAGCGAAGCGAATAACATCGCACTAAAACCAAAAACAAGAATTAATGAAGTGAATATTACGGCTTTTCCTGATTCCTTGACCGCTAAGTCAACACTTCTGCGCGTCGAATATTTTAACTCTTTATACTTAAGGTACCGGGCCATTACATGGATGGCGTCGTCAACCGCAATGCCCATGCACATTGCTCCAACAATTATTGTACCAAGATCGAGAGATATCCCTAAAAAGATTGTTGAGCCACCGACAATTAAAATAGGAAGAACACTAGGGAAAAGTGCTATGACACCATATTTAATCGATTTAAATAACACGAAAAAGCTAAATCCAATCATTAACAAAGCAAATGAAAACGATTGTCTCAACCCGTTATTTATGTAAACCTCTTGAGCATTGTAAAGAACCATAGGTCCTGTATATTGAACACTGAGATCTGGAAATTGTTCCGCTACACGCTCTCTGATAAAGTCATAAAATTCTGCAAATTCGGTCGCAGACGAATTTTGAATCGGAAGGGAAAGTCGCAAATATTGGTTTTCAAAATCGATTAAATCGGACAAATCATCTTCAGGGCCTGAATTTTCATACAATAGCAGAAGCTGGGCAGCCATCTCAGAATTATCCGGTAGTATGAAAAAATTATTATCTCCATAATTGAATGATTGTCGCAATTTTTTCAAAAATTCTATTGCAGAATTTACCTTTCCAGTCTTTTCTAAACTGTTTAGGTAACCTTCCAAAGTTTCAACTCGCTTTAAAAAATCTGGTTCTTTTACACCGTCAGTTTCACCTGAGTCTATAACCAATTCTATTCCTGAAAACTTGTAGATTTCATCAAAATATCTCATATCTTGGTTTATCCAATTATTTGATTTGAAATAATTAAATATATTTGAGTCAACTGATATTTTTGGAACTGTCAGAGCACAAAATAAAACAGAACCTATGGCAAGAAACATAATTATACGACGATATTTTTTTGCAAGTGATGGTAACACGCGTGTTAATTCTATAATCAAGCTGTTTGTTTTTAAAAATTCCCTTTTATTAACAAAAAGTGGTAGGTAACTGATAACACTTACAAGAAAAGTCAAAGAAACAAAAAAAATTACCAAAGATCCGAAAGCTGCAAGTACTGCATATTGTTTTACTGGGAGCAATTCCGTAACTGCTAAAGCACAGAACCCGATCGCTGTGGTGAGTGCAGTAAAAAATATTGGTTTTAGTAAATTTTCAATAGTTATCCTTGAAGCAATTAGTGGAGAAACCCCTCCTCTTCTTGATTGAAAAAATTCAGACAGAATATGAACACTAACTCCCATTCCAATAATCATTAAAGTCGGTATTAAAGCTCCATTTACAACAGTTTTTGGGAATTGTAACCATGCTTGCAATCCACTAACTACGACAATACTGGTACCAATCAAGACCCATGGTAAAAAACAGACGAGAAAGGAACCAAACAAATTATAGATAATTAAACACATTATAAAAGCAACCAAAGGATTTAAAATAGCGCTATCTCTTTTACTTAAATACTCAAACCGTTCAGCAATAATCGCGCCGCCACCCAACCGAATTTTATAACCATCAGCTTCATAGTTCTTTTCAATTAAAAACTCGTAAATATCATTTGAAATTTTAATTTTATGGTTATTCTCGTTGCGAATGTACTCAGTTCTAACCAAAATCCGTGTATTTTGTAAATCTTTTGTAATTAGTCGTTCATGAACCAACGTTTCGTTGATCATTATTTCTCGCGCAAGAGCTAATTCTGGTCCCTCATCTTTTAAAGAACTAGGTTCATCAAACAAGTAATCAGTGGCAAGAGAACCATTCGCGCTGTGGGTATACTGATAATTAGAAATGCTTGAAACCTTTGTGACAAACTCATGTTCCTCAAGCATAGACGAAATTTCATCTATAACTGCAATTGTCTTTGAAACAAATACGTCGGGATCAGTTGGACGAGCGGTAATACCAATACTCAAATACTCTGCGTCACCAAACAAGTCTCGAAACTTTTCGAATCTTACAATATTTGGATCATCTTTTAACATAAACATTTCAAAAGAATTATCGTAGTTTAATGGGAATTTTATTATTGAGAGAATTGATAAACCCAGCAGACCCAAAAACATAATTATCACAAAAAACCGATGCTTAATTACCGTCTCTGCCCAAAAAATATGAAAATTATTCAATTACTACGACCCCCAACATATTTGCAAAAAAGTATATTAAATTATACAGCAAGACCCACAAAATTAACTTAAACCCTTACATTTAAAGCCAAAACGAAATTGAAAATTTCATAAGAATCTTTTGTTCCGAATGTCCAAAAATGTTACATCTCAATAGCAATTCAATAATGGCTTTTATGAAAGTGTAAATCAAAATATTAAATTCACAGCAAATTTTTTAAATATAAATTTAAAAAATAAAAGTTGTTGCCTTGCTCGTATTAATGCCCTAAAATAGGACACGAGGTTTAGGGGGGAATTTCTATAAAATAAAAACCTTTTATTTCTAAAATAAAATAGGGGAGCTTCAGTAGCTCCCTTTTTTTAAAAAAAAACCACCCGAAGGTGGCTAAGTTTAGGGAGGAAACTTCGATTTCTCGAAGAGTTGAAATTAATCAACAATATCAGTATACGACCTGCACATTATTGTGAAAACTGATCTTTTTGCATAACCGATATGTTCAAATCACAGAGCAGTTCAAACCGTTCTTATTGACATTAAATTTTACTTCAACAAAAATGCACTTCTCGTTAAATAATTCGAAGTATTTCTACAAAAATTAAATCGTTGCAGGACAAAATTCAGTGCTAAAAATTTCAAAAAAGATGGATAGATTAGGCACCGAATCAGCATTTGAGGTTCTGTCCAGGGCTCAAAAACTGTCGCAAGAAGGTAAAAATATCATCAATCTCGGTATCGGCCAACCAGATTTTAAGACGCCATCTCATATTGTAGAAGCCGCCCAAAAAGCACTAATCGATGGACACCATGGATATACGCCAGCGAACGGCCTCCCTGAATTAAGGGAAGCAGTAGCCTTTGATCTGAAACTTCGACATAATGTTGAAGTCGATGCGGATAATATTGTCGTAGTGCCCGGAGGCAAGCCTACCATGTTTTTTGCGCTTCTTATGTTTGGAGGACCTAAGTCAGAAATTATTTATCCGGATCCTGGCTTTCCTATTTACCGCTCTTTAATTGATTTCACGGGATCAATTGCTGTGCCTGTAGCAATGAGAGAAAAAAATAATTTTTCTTTTTGCGCCGACGATATTTTAGAGAAAATTTCACCTAACACAAGTCTTATAATTGTCAATAGCCCATCAAATCCAACTGGTGGAATAACATCAAAATCAGAGTTAAATAAATTAGTAAAAGAACTTAAAAAACACCCAAAAATTGCAATTCTTTCAGATGAAATTTATAGTCACATGGTATATGGAAAAGCCCAACACAATAGTCTTCTTCAATATCCTGAGATTAAAAATCAACTTGTAATGCTGGATGGCTGGTCAAAAACATATGCGATGACTGGATGGAGAATAGGATATGCTGTTTGGCCAAAAAAACTTGTTCCTTATGTAACTCGGTTGTGCATTAATAGCCACTCTTGCGTAAATACGGCTACTCAGTTTGCTGGAATAGCTGCACTTCAAGGTTCTCACGAGCCCATAAACGAAATGTGTCGGGAATTTGATACCAGACGCTCCTTAATACACAACCAATTAAATTCATTAACTAACTTTCAATGTTCGATTCCAGGCGGAGCATTCTACGCATTTCCTAATATCACTAAAACAGGACTTACCTCTGAGCAAGCGCAAGATTTGTTCTTAAATGAAGCCGGAGTAGCCGTCATTGCTGGCACAAGTTTTGGTAATGAAGGCCAAGGTTATTTGAGATTTTCGTACGCTAATAGTCGAGAAAACATTACCGAAGCAATACGCAGAATAAAAAAACTTGTATAAAAAGAATATAATTGTAATTTTACTTCCCGACACCTTCAATTACTGTGACCTTTGCCATCGCCTGCTCTTTTAAACCTTGAACCGTTTTGAGTACTTCAAGATTTTTTCCAGCCTCGTTTTGATCAGAAAAACTCTCAGTAATAAATCCAGAGTTATCGCTAGATTTGAACAAATGTCGAGACCCTTGAACCTCAATTGAGGATTTGGTTACAGCCTCAATAACTGACCATAATGACGGAGCTAGCAAGGTAAAAATTATTGTTCTACCATACATTAATCACCACCCGCAACCTGCAGCGCAGTAACATATTTTTCCATTTTTTCGTGCCCAACCTCAAAGATCTTTTGATACTCTTCAGCTTCGAATGCTCTGGACCAACTTAAATTTGAGAAATTACCTGACGCAAAAACAATATTACAAAGCGTTTCAACTTGCTCATCGTTTTCAGCAGATACGATCCCTATAAAATTACTGACAGAACCGGTTGTAAATAAAAACTCATGCATGTTTATCTGCAAACTTTCCAAAAAAGGTTCGACAAACCGTTTTCGATTTTGTGGTTTATTTAACATTGCGCTTGCAAAATCCTGACTAGTTTTTCCTGACAAAATATATTTATGCATTAATAATTCCTTTTATTTACAATACGACTATTTACAAGTTCTTGGGGTTGGCCGCCAATTTTTTTCAGCTAGCTCAAAACCATCAAAACTAAAAGCAGGCGCGACCATACAACTTACAAGTGACCATTCACCTAACGAGACTGCGGTTTGCCACCAATTTTTTTCAACCACAAAGTGTGGCTTTTGTCCAATTAAGATTTCAGGTCCCAAATTAATTGACTGAGCGTCATGACCGTCAGGTGATACCGTCAAAGCGATTGGAGATCCCGCATGCCAAAACCAACATTCAGTAGCATCAACTCTGTGCCAATGCGAGTACTGATCAAACTTTAGCAGGTAATAAATCACTGACGCTATTTTTCTATTGGTTGAAATATTTTCATCGTCTAGAAAAGTCTGAACGAAAAAACCCCCTTCCCGATGCGGTTTCAAATTCAAAATTTCAATTATCTTATCTGCTTCAATCATCCAAAATTCTTTTAAATTTATCTTTTCAATTTATACCATGTACCATAAAACAAATAAATCATCGTAAGTTTGTCCAATATAAAAATAAAGGACGACTTCTAAGAATAAGTAACTACAATATACAATAAATCTTTCCTGGTTGAAAAGGTTGAAAATGTTAAATAACTCAAAAACTCTACTCAAAAGCCTCAGTGAATCCCAACCACCATTTAGCAAATTGCTCGGCATGAAGATTACTGGTGCAAATAAAAACCAAGTTTTTGCCAAAATGACGGTAACTGAAAAATTTTCAAATCGAAATGGCGTAATGCATGGTGGCGCTATCATGGCATTCGCAGATAATATTGGTGGAACCGCAACATTTATTGGATTAGAGAGCGGCATGAGCACGACCACGGTTGAGAGCAAAACAAACTTTTTTCGACCAATAAAAATCGGTGATGAAATCTGCGCTCAATGCGACATCATAAAAAAAGGGAAAAAAATTGTTGTAGTGCAAACCACAATTATACGACCAGATGAAAAAATAGCTGCCGTCGTAACACAAACGCAACTGATTTTAAGATTTAAACAAAAATAAAATTTAAATTGCTTTCCATTATTGCTACATTGACCAATGCAATATTTAATTTGACTCCTCGCACTCTAAAAAATCGTCACTGATTACCAAGTGACCGACCATCTTGGATCTATCAGATATCGACTTTGCAATCAAACCATTGCAAGTTCAAACTCGGAAACCATTTTTAAAAATGTGCACATTTTGTTTTTCAATTTTTAAAAATAAATGCTCTCCACGATCGTATTTTTTTATCCCCGTCTCTCTAACTAGAATTTGACCATATTGATCAGAATTGAAATAGCACAATGTATCAGCTCCTAAATGTTCCAAATGCCTTAAAAAAACGCCCAACTCTCCTTTTTTCTTATCAACAATAATGTGCTCAGGCCGAATTCCGATTGTGTCACCCTGATATACTTCCG
>MDTB01120121.1_pt1 | contig 14879 bp, 16 predicted proteins | sample 811161 | NCBI WGS metagenome assembly MDTB01 (sample SAMN05326650, study PRJNA326480) | marine metagenome | isolation source: seawater | place: Mediterranean Sea | collected 2009
GCAACACAAAGACCATCAGTCGATGTTATCACAGGTTTAATCAAAGCCAATATCCCTTCCAGAATGTCTTTTCAGGTTTCTTCAAAAATCGACTCAAGGACGATTATCGACCAGCAGGGTGCAGAAGCCCTTTTGGGTAGCGGGGACTTGTTATTTGTCTCGCCAGGATCATGTATTCCGATGCGCTGCCATGGCGCTTATGTTGCCGATGATGCGGTGGCAGAAGTTGTTAGCCATATCAGAAAGACGGGTGAGCCAGAGTATATCGAAAGTATTATCGACCATGGGCAGCTTGAAGCCGGAGATAATGATGCGGGATCCCTTGGCAGGTCAAATGCTGCATCAGATGATAAAGTCTACGATGAAGCTGTCAGTTTTGTCATTCAAAGTCAGAAGGCGTCGATATCCGGCGTGCAGAGAAGAATGCGTATAGGGTATAACCGTGCTGCAACGCTGGTAGAGAAAATGGAAAAAGAAGGGATAGTCAGCTCGATGGATCAGGGCGGGCAGCGCAAAGTGTTGGTGGCTAAACTAAGAGAGGATTAATGCTTGCTTTTAGCTGGGTTCTTTTTTGAGAATACTGGTTTTACCGTGCATATAAGGCGCTAATGCACTTGGTATAGTGATGCTGCCATCGGACTCCTGGTGGTTTTCAAGAATGGCCAGCACGGTCCTCCCTACGGCAAGTCCTGAGCCGTTGAGGGTGTGGGGTAAGACATTTTTCTTATTTGGAAGCTTTAGCCTGGCTTTCATTCTTCTAGCCTGAAAGTCTTCGGTATTAGAACAGGAAGATATCTCCCGGTAGGTATTTTGGCTAGGGATCCATACTTCAAGGTCATAAGTCTTAGCTGCACTAAACCCCAAATCAGCGGTGCACAAAGCAACACGTCGATAGGGTAGATTCAATTGCTCAAGGATGTATTCAGCATGCGAAGTGAGCTCGTCCAAAGCGTCATAAGATGTATCAGGATGGGTAATCTGGACCAGTTCAATTTTTTCAAATTGGTGCATTCGTAGTATGCCTCTCGTGTCTTTCCCATACGAGCCTGCTTCTTTTCTAAAGCACAATGAGTGGGCACAGAATTTCAGAGGTAGTTGATCTTGTGTTAGCAAGTTGTTACGTATTAAGTTTGTTAGCGTGACCTCCGCAGTCGGAATCAAAGCCAGCTCACGCTCATCATCTAGCCAAAACTGGTCATCGTGGAATTTAGGCATTTGACCTGTGCCAAATAAGGCGTCGGATTTGACGATAACCGGCGTGTTGATTTCCTCGTAACCAAACCTCTGTGTATGCGTATCGAGCATGAACTGTATCAAAGCACGGTTAAGTAGGGCAATTTCGTTGCGTAATACCGCAAAACGACTGGTTGCTAATGATGCACCGAGCTCAAAGTCTATACAGCCAGAATCGTGGGTTAGGTCGATATGATCCTTTACAGGAAAATCAAAAGTTCTCGGTTCAGACCAGGTTTTTACTGGTACATTATCAGCCTCACTGGCGCCTTCTGGCACACTGTCATGGGGTACGTTAGGAATGCCTAGGGTAAACATTTGCAATTTTTCTTGGTGCGCTTTAAGTTCTTGCTCAATAGTGCCCATTTCCTTAGCAATACGCTGAGCCTCTGTCATTAAAGCCTGTGTATCCTCGCCTTTAGATTTTGCAATACCAATGGCCTTACAAGACTGATTACGCTGTGCTTGTAATTGCTCAGTCGTACTTTGAAGGGTTTTACGCTTAGTTTCCAGTGCATGATATTCGTCTTTATCAAGCTTAAATTGCTTCTTTGTCAGTTTTTCCGCAACAGAATCTAGATTATCTCTTAGGTGCTTATTGTCGATCATGTATACAATTAGTCCCTATTACTTTTACTAAATAGCATCATGATCTGCAATAGGCTAACAAATAAATTGTATAGGGCTAAGTACAGCGAGATCGTTGCCAGTATATAATTGGTCTCCCCACCGTGGATGATTTCACTCGTATGATACATGATCAACCCTGAGAACACCAAAATAAATAATGCATTGACTGCAAGGATAAGCAGCGGGATTTGAAATAGCATACCCATAAGAGAGAGTACGATACCACAAAAGAGCATACTAAAAAGCGTGCCCCCAAGAAAAGATAGCGATTGCCTGGTAGCGGCAACGTAAGCAGAGAGTGCAACAAAAATGGTGCCTGTGCATAGGGCGGTCGTCAGCACAATCTCAGGTCCATTGGCGAACCCATATACAACAAAGTGTAGCAGTGGTCCCAGCGTGTAACCCATAAAGCTGGTGAACATGAATGTTGCAATGATCCCAAAAGAACTCGTTGCGGTCATATGGACCAAAAATAACAAACCATACATACCGGCAATATTCAATAATAAATTCGGCGGAGTCGGAAAGAGCATCGAAAGTCCTGCAGCGAGTGCACTAAACATTAACGAGAGCCCTAATAAAAAGTAAGTATTTCGAAGTACACTGTTTTCAGCAACAACACTGCGGTTTTGATAGCGCGAACGGATGGTAGATATGTTTCTTGGGGTTTGAAATGTCATGGCTCAAATACTCCTATACTATATATAACATTATACCACAGCCACATAGAGCTGTCTAATTACAGCGTGAATATCACCATGCTGCAAAGTGATAAGTTCCTTTTTTCACCCCCACACGCATACCTTTATGGAGGTAGTCTCCTTGATTGACTAGAGGCAGGCTAAGTCTGCCATAACTCGTATGTGAGGCATGGGTGTGTTGGAGGATAACCGTGTGTCCATAGCCAGGTATATACTCTGATAAAATAACACGTCCAGAGTAATACGCCGATACCATGCCATCTTCGCTCATTACACTAAGCCCTAAAGCGAGGTCACTATTATGATACTTACTCGGTAATAACTTATGCTGTATGCTAGAATTGTGCTGCAGGCTTGAAAAAAGGTCAAAGTCCAAGCCCCCAACTTGCTGATTGTAATCGCGTATCGATTGTTGGGTAAGGATAGCTCTGTATGCATCACGGTGCGTTTGGTTGAATTTTTGATAAAGATGTTTTCTCGTGGAAGCTAAAGTAGGTGTAAAACGCCGCCATTTGGAAGGATGGAGATTATCGTCTATGTGATAACGGTGCCACCTGCCCTTAATAGCGTGGTTTTCAGCGACTGCCTTTTCTGAAACCGCTTCTCGTATGTGGGTAAGCAGTTTTTGAGCCAATGGATCAGGAGAATCGACTGCAAGAAGGTAGGATAACAATAACTGTACATGCGTGTGGTCAGCAAGGTGAAAGGCCATACCGTCGTAAAGCCTCAGTGCACGAGCATGCAGCTGTTCAAAGCGTTGCGTCGAAAGCGGTGCACGATATTGTGGATGCTTGTGCTTGGCCAAAGGTGTCTCATAAGAAAGCTGAATAAGCTTTGACCCAGAAGTCCCATTGGCGAATAAAAGATCAGCAAATAGGGCAAAAAAGGCCAGCAGGTAGGCAGTGGCTATACGGTGAGTAATAAACATGGTGGGGATAGGAAACGTACGACACAATTTATCACACGAAAATACGAAAAAAAAGGATTTACAGAGAATCCTAGGAAAAAATATACCCAGTATTACACCAGGTATTTTGGATAATAAATTTTCTTATATCAGTGCTATATGAGTGAAGGGCTGTGGAAGATATACAAAGTGAAAAATAAAATAGAAAAAATATTAAAAGAAGGCTTGATAAGATAATTTTAATCATGTAGATTGGTTCTTAAGTTAATCAAAACTTAACGCCTCGTAAACAACTTAAGGAGATCGCAATGAAATTACGAAACTTTGCACTAATAACCGCTTTTGTAGCATCATCAGTACTTGCCGGTGGGCCATTAGTTAAGTCATCAGGAGCAAAAGGCTGGGGTGTAGGCCTTAGCACATCACACTCTGATGGAAGGCTCATGCTTGAGCATCAATCAGCTGACTATGAATTCGGTGTATTCACTGCTTTATCTATACATCAAGGTGAAAAAGTGACAGCTGAAGAAAAAGTTGCAAAAGATGGTAAAGATGGATGTTACATAAACGCCCAGGGAGCTGCAGCAGGTTTTTGGAGCTCGGCTTCAGGTTCAGGAGTAGCTGAAAACACGGCTTGTACAGAGACATCGCCGAGTGATTTCGAAACGAAAAAAGGTACCAACTACAACGTAATACCGGTTGGTGCATACTTCGGTAAGAAAATGCATCTTGTGGGTGATCTGACTTCAAGCTTTGGACTTGTAGGTGGAACAACTCTAACCGACAAAACAAAGTACGGTAACAACAGTCTAGAAAAAGGACTACACGCTAATCCTTATTCCTACGCACTATACACAAGAATGAGCTATCACCCAGTAAGTGATTACTCAATATGGTTCTCTGCACACGCAGTAAGCTTTACTTCATACGGCGATCACGCAACTCCAAACAAAATTGGTGTATTCGATAAGATCAACGCTGGTATGACTTACTACTTCGGTTAATAAACAACCGTTCTTAAAAGCAGCTCTTCGGAGCTGCTTTTTTTTGTGCGTTCATTACGTGCGAAGTAAAATACCGCCTAGTAATACGCATCTTACTTGACAAAAGTTAGACCAGTCAGCTAGCATGATGCAAGATCAGAGGAGATGATGAATGGAGTTGTTAGAATTCTTACAGGAGCATATTTTAATTGTTACTGGGATAGCGTTATGCCTATTCTTTCTAATCGAAGAAGAAATCTCGTCATACCGTATGGGTAGGTATAGAGTAGATGCCGATGAGGTTCTCAATTTAAAGCACAAAGGCGCGATTATCCATGATATAAGAGATCGTGAAAGTTATCAGAAAGGTCACATTGAAGGGGCCAAGCATAGTTTTAGTACGCTCTTGCAAGATAAGCCTGAAAGCATTTTAGATAAGAACAAGAAGCATATAATATACTGCTCTACAGGTGCTAAATCCTGTGAAATGGCCGCGCTTCTCAGAGAGAAGAGGGGGTTTGATGTATACAATTTATCGGGTGGCCTTGAAGCGTGGCAAGAGGCCGGTTTTACACTAATCAAAGCAAAAGGAAAATAGAATGGCACGAGCAACGATATACACGAAGGACTACTGTCCGTATTGCGACCAGGCAAAACGTCTTATGACGCAAAAGGGAATAGATTATCATGAAATCAATATCAGTCACGCCGCGGATCAAGCAGCTATCATGCAGGAGATAGCCGCACTGACAGATATGCGAACATTTCCACAAATCGTGCTTGATGGTAAACACGTTGGCGGCTATACTGATCTTTGTGCACATCTCGGTGCCAAGTAGATTTAGTATGGCTAATTAGCCTAGACGGAGTAGTTTTATATGAGTGAGTCAATCGTTATGGAGAAATCAGCAAAAAAGAAACAGCAGGTAAAGAAAGATGAAAAGCAGCAGCTTTTTCAGATTAAGCAGTTTTATCTAAAGGAAGTTAACTTCGAAGCGTTAACCCCGATGCACCTAATCGGTGAGCAGTGGCAGCCAGAAGCAAAAATGGATCTTGATGTGGGAATATTAGCATATGACAACAACCATTACGCTGTTGAGCTAAAAATCTTGGTGAATGTATCTATGGAGAAACCGGTGTTTAACCTCAAACTTACGCATGGCGGTATCTTTGAGATTAGTGGCTATGACGACGCTTCATTAAGGCACTTACTGAACAGTTTCTGTGCAAACACCATATTCCCATACGCTAGACAAGTGGTAACACAGATTACTGCTCAAGCAGGATATCCAGCCCTAAACCTAGCACCCTTTGATTTCGAAGGTAGGTTCCACGCGTTGGCAGAGCAAGAAAAAGCCAAGAAAGAAGAAAAGGAGAAGTCCTAGGCTAATCAATCGATTCTGTGATGCGAGATAGATCGCAATCCATGAAAGGGTGTTTGATATTTTCAAACACCCTTTTTAATTCTGCTAAAAACATGACTAGATTGGCGCCATCAACCGCCCTATGATCAGCTGTTAAGGATATGGGTAAGATTTTTCTAACAACCGCTTGGCCTTGTATGGCTACGACAGCATCTTTAATCGCCCCTAAAGCCACGCTCAAGGTCATGGGTGGTAGTACCAGTGGGGTAAAAAAACGGCCACCGTACATCCCGACATTACTAATCAAAAGCGTCGCTGTCTGATGATGGAAATCAACCCCGTCTGGTGTAAGCCCTTTTTTTAAGGCATCGAGTTTTTCTCTAAAGCTACTTTTCGACAGCAGTTGCGCGTCGCGTATTACCACGATCCGAGTCGTTTGGTCAACAAAACGAGGTAGAGCAAGATGAATAGATGACGATGGGGTGAACTGTTGGTTGTTATAAGATCCATTCATGCGTGGATATAGGTCAATACGCGAGGCTATCGTCTTTGTTATGGCCCACAGCAGGTGTGGCTTGTGAAAATCGTTTGGGAGAATAATGTCGTCAAAAGCACTGGTTTGTACGGCACGCATCCAAGCGCTACTCGTCAGGCTATCCATAGATTGGGTGCGCGGTGCAGGCTGCGCGTGATGACGATGCAATTGAACATCTGCAACCGTGATAGTGCCGTCAGCTCGGCTGGGCTTAATACGATGAAGATCGATGCCGTATTCTTTCGCTAGAATTCGGGCTCGAGGAATTGCACGAGGCTGCATGCTGGGTTTTTGCGCCTGATCATAGTGATACAGCGGGGCCCCAACTTGTACCGTTTCGCCAGTAGGCGCACCAAGGCCGGTTAGCTTTAGCTTGCAGGGTGCCGTTATTTCAACAACAGATTTACTGGTTTCCACCGTAACAATTAGGTCGTCAGGTTGCAGGGTGTCACCTTTATCGGCATGCCAAGTATGTATGATAGCCTCTTGAAGGCCCTCGCCGAGATCTGGCAGCAAAAATACCTTACTGATCATGAGAATGCCAGTAATCGATCAACAGCAGCATGAATATCCTCGATTTGCGGATGATACGTGTGTTGGTAACGAAAGGGTGGGTTAATGGTGTTTTTAGCGCAAAGGCGCGTAGCAGGTGCCAGGAGTTTATAGAACAGAGATTCGTTAATAGTCGTGCACAGCTCACTGGCAAGGCTTAGCATAGCATGGCCTTCTTGGATGATAAGACAGCGACCAGTCTTCTCAACCGACTGAAAAATCGACTCGTAGTCTATAGGGTTTAAGCTTACAAGATCTATGATTTCACAAGAGATATCGCTCTTGTGATAGGACTGTAGTGCCTTTGCAAGCGTTTTATGCATCCCTCCCCAGCTGATAATAGTTAAATCGGACCCTTCACTAAGAATATGGCAGCGCTTGTGTGAAAAGGAAGTCGTCTCTAAGCAGATGTCCTGCGTCGTGTGATATAAGCTAATGGGTTCTAGAAAAACCACCGGGTCGGGATCGGCAATTGCCTGGTTTAATAGGTCATAGGCAGCCTGCGGTGAGCTAGGGCAAACAACACGCAAGCCAGGGATACTACAAAATAGCGATTCATAGTTATCGGCATGATGCTCTGGTGCGTTAATTTGGCCCCCGAAAGGTACCCGATAAACACAAGGCGCGGAATGCTTAGATTGCGTTCTAAAACGTATTCTACTAACGTGGTTGATCAGCTGGTCCAGTGCACTAAACGCAAACCCCATAAACTGTAATTCACAAACAGGATGGAGGCCACTAATGGACATTCCGGCGGTCATACCGGCAATCAACGTTTCCGAAAGGGGTGTATTGAGTACCCTCTTTTCACCAAATCGCTCCAGCAGTCCGTCTGTCACTCTAAACACACCACCACAACTAGCTACATCTTGTCCAAGTACAATAACCCGGTCGTCCTTATCCATAGAATAGGACAAAGCATGGTTTAGTGCGGTAGCCATACTCGATGACATCAAGGTATCAGCTGTCACTGGCATATACAAACTCCTTAAGATCTGTAACATTTTCGACTTTTGTCTTAAATCGATCGACTGCTTTAGCCACATCGAAGCATGCCAATGCCTCTATATCCTCAAGCGACTCATCGGAGTAGCCGTAAGCATCTTGCAGGATATTACGAAAGCAGTGTATGGGGTCGAAGTGGACTTTCTGATGTGCTAGAGTGGCAGGATCTGTATAGCGGGTTGCATCATCAGAAGTGGTGTGCGGTGATAAGCGGTGGGTGTGATGTAGAATGATATGGGGGCGAGCATTTTGCAAAATAGACTGCTTAGCTTGTGTGACAGAATCAATGACAGATATGATATCGTGAGATTCAAGTTGCATGATATCGCAGTCAAATCCACTAAGTTTATCATATAAATTACACGTTTGCTGAGCAATCGGGGTAGAGATAGCCCATTTATTAACATTGATATTAAACAGCACTGGCAGCCCATGCAGGCAACAATAATTCAATGCCTCGTAAAAGTCGCCTTTGCTGGTTGCGCCGTCACCAAGACTACAAACAACGATAGCAGCATCTTTACGGTAGTGTAATGTAAAAGCAGCGCCTACAGCATGCGTAGTTTGAGATGCAATCGGCACACAAAATGGGTAATCATGACCATACCCACACTCAGCTGGAAGCTGCAGGCCACCCCAGTAGGATAAAATGGCATCGAGTGATACATCACGCTGGACCATCGCACCGTGATCACGATAATAAGGAATATAAATATCATCATAGTCCATAGCAAAGCCAGTACCAACAAAAAGCGCTTCTTGGCCAGCAGATGATGGGAATGTACTAATTAAGCCTTGACCATGCAACTGCACTGCACGCTGATCAAGTTCCTTAGTAAGAGTCAACCAGTAGTATAACTTGCTATAAGTTGCTGAGGGTGTATGAATATCCTGTAGAGAGCGATGTACATCATGGTCTAACATAGTGGTGCCCCCAAGCTAAAGTGGTATTGATAGATATAGTCAGCAAGAGACTGATGCTGCTGATAGGCCTCATAAATGGCTTTTTCACACCGCTCTCTGATGCGCATAACATTCTGCACAATCTGTTTTTTGTCTAGTCCTAAATAGCAGGATGAAGCGTAAATCAACCCGCCAGCATTAACCAAGACATCGGGGAAATAGTGTATGTTAGCTTCGCTAAGCATGGAGGGTGTTATACCATGCGCAAGGGGGTTGTTAGCCGCCCCACAGATAATCTTACCACTAAGCTGTTTACAAGTTTTTGGCGTAATCACCCCTCCCGATGCGCAAGGTATAAATAGATCCGCAGGGGTGCTATAAATACGATCAGGCTCAACCATCGTAGTCTTATCTAAGCCTTGGAGCTTATCTGGATTACTATCGGCAAAATAGATCGATGCAACCAAAGGTTTGAGTAATTCCATACAGTGCGAACCAACAGACCCCATACCTTGAATGGCAACCAGTCTACTAGAAAGATTAGATTGTAAATAATGCTCAGCGGCTACCTGTAGTGCAGAGATAACCCCAAGCGCGGTATAATAGGATGCATGTGGGTTAGAAGAGGTGCATAGCACATGCTCAGTGTGCTGAGCGATAATATCCATATCCTTTGCGGTCGTGCCAATATCAACGGCAGTAACATATTGGCCTTGTAGGCTTCTTAGTTGAGAGGAGAAGTCCTCTAAAATAGCTTCACGGTTTGCGGTGTCGTGCTTTGCATTAATCACCGCCTTGCCACCACCAAACGGAAGATCGTGTAAGCGTGCTTTTCGTGACATGGCCAGTGCTAAACATTTGGCATCTTCAATAGCTTTTTCATTATCAGCATAGTGCATCCAGCGACAACCACCTATCGCAGGTCCCGGGCGCGTATCATGAAGTGCGATGATCCCAGTGTAATCTAGCTCGGGGTTTTGATGAACTAATACAGATTCAAATTGGCTGTCATGAAATAACATAGCCATACACAATACTAAATTTCTTCTGGAGAAACCTTCTCATCATTGAAGTTAACACTCAGTTCAAGAAGTGATTTCCCCTCGGATTGTTGGTCAACACTTACCGCAATGTCCTCTGCTGATACGTTGGCGTATTTTGCAATAACGGTTAGTATTTCGCTGCGTATTTGATCAACAAATTTAGAGCGCTTATCTCCACTGGTCTCAAGAACCAGTCTCAAGCGTTTCTTGGCAGTGTTAGCAGTACTCTTGTTGAAGCCAAAAAGGTTTTTCAATTCAAACATCCTAAGATTACCCCCCTGTTATCCCTGATAGTAATTTCTGTAAAATACCCCGGCGTTGTTTGGTTGCAAATCGTAAGGGCGAGATTTTCTCCCCCAGCAATTTGGCAACAGCATCTGTGTAGGCTTGGCCGGCATCGCTGGTCTTTTGATGAACAACAGGCACACCCATATTGGAAGCTTTCAGCACGGCTTGTGATTCAGGTATAACACCCAGTAGGGGTATATGTAGGATATCGATGATATCGTCTACACTTAACATGTCACCCAACTCGACTCTCGATGGGTTGTAGCGAGTAATTAAGAGGTGTGGTCTGACGGGATCTTGTCCTGGGGAAATTGCACGATCCGTTTTTGAAGACAATAAACCTATTATCCTATCAGAGTCAGAGACAGATGATATTTCCGGGTTGGTGACGATAATTGCCTCATCTGCAAATTTCATGGCCGCCTCAGCACCTTTTTCGATTCCGGCGGGAGAATCACAGATAATAAAGTCAAACATCTCCCGTAACGAGCTGATGACCTCTTTGACACCGTCGATGTCTAGCGCATCTTTATCACGCGTTTGCGATGCTGGTAAGATAAAAAGATTAGGAAGCTGTTTATCTTTTATCAGTGCCTGGCTGATTCTTACATTGTCTTGTATGACATTAACCAGATCATAAACGACCCTTCTTTCACAGCCCATTATAAGGTCGAGATTTCGAAGGCCTACATCAAAATCGATCACAACCGTTTTCATGCCACGCATAGCAAGACCTGTGCTTATAGCAGCACTTGTAGTTGTTTTACCAACACCACCTTTTCCTGATGATACAACAACAACTTTTGACATAATTTTCCTTTCTGAATGACACTCGATTAATCATAATAATTTTTTCAGATAATTGCAAACAACCAGTAGCTTGAATTTGTCAATAAGTGATAATATCGGTTCTAAATATGAACGAGTCTCTGTACCTGTGTAGGCCTAGCAGTGTAGTAGGGGTTTAGCTGTTGAAAAGTTCAGCAGAAGTGGATTGTCGGTAACGAATAGTCTGTTCATCAAGATATACGCAAGCATTACCGCCAAGTTGAGATTCTGGAATCTCATCGTTAATAGTATAAACACCAGCAATCGATAGCAACTCAGGTCTGAGGTTGTAGGCAAAAACGCAAGCAGATTTGTCCCCTAAAGCCCCAGCTAACGCCTTACCACTTAGCGTGCCTAAAACGATGATATGGCCATCAGCGATAACTTCAGACCCTCTACTAACATTCCCAGATATGAGCAGCGATTTGGATTTCGCATACACCTGCATGCCTGATCGTACGATGCCATGTGACATGATATGATTAGTTGGCTTCGACGAATCGGTTTTTTTTGTTTCGCTGGAGCGTTGATTAATGTGCGGGACACCTAGCTCATGCAATACTTTTTTTTGATCAGCACGGGCATTGATCGCACCCACTAAGGAGGCTCCAGAGCTTGAAATAACTTTTGCGATATTCGCTAAATCTTTTTTAGAAACCGCCGTTGTCAGTTTTGCAAAATCAACCACAACATTGGTATCAAGAAAAAACTTAGGAGCTTTGCGGTATCGTGCAAGATACTGATCTTCGAAATCTGCAATATCGTTTTGATCTAAGGCAATAAATGTATGGTTTACTTTACTGTAGCGTATATCAATCATGGGTTTTTGAAACAAAAATATGACTTCCATCATAATCGCATCAATCACGAAATACAAGTTTGGTGTTGAAAGATCCCTGACTCAACCAATAGAAGAAAGATAGTATCTGTGGTCTAAAAAAATAAACATTATGAAACAGGGCTTTGTTGACAGTGTCGCAGAATAAAGTTAAACTTGTATTGAGATATATCTTACAAACTGTTATTGTTCTGTCAAAGGAGAGGTGGCTGAGCGGTCGAAAGCGGCGGTCTTGAAAACCGTTGAGGGCATCCCCCTCCCAGGGTTCGAATCCCTGTCTCTCCGTTTTATAGAGGGTATTATATGGTTTTAAATGCATCGAAAATTACTGTGATCGTAGTCGACGATCACGAGCTTGTGAGAACTGGGATTATTAGCCTTCTACAAAGTGTAGAAAATATCAAAGTTGTTGGTGAAGCAGCATCTGGAGAGCGGGCCATCGAGCTAGCACAGAAATACCAGCCGGCGGTGGTTCTTATGGACGTGCGCATGCCAGGTATTGGTGGGTTACAAGCCACCATTAATATTATTCGTTCCTGCCCAAACACTAAAATTATCGCACTCACGGTTTGTAACGACGATCTCTTCCCGACCAAACTACTTCAAGCAGGTGCGCATGGGTACCTAACTAAAAACACCAGTCGTGATGAAATAGAGGTTGCGATCAAAAATGTACTACAAAACAAGCGCTATATCAGTCCAGAAATCGCAAGTAAAATTGCATTAAAACACCTTTCTGATCAAGGCAGCCCTCCGTTTGAACTGCTCTCTGAGCGTGAGTTGCAAGTTACGATGATGATCACAAGCGGACATAAGGTCCAAGAGATCTCAGATGTTTTGTTTCTTAGCCCCAAAACAGTGAACAGTTATCGCTATAGAATATTTGAGAAGCTGCAAATTAAAAATGATGTCGAGCTGACAAGACTGGCTATGAAATACGGCATTATTGAAGGTGTTGACAACAGCTCTGAAAAATAATGACTCAAAAGGCATTAATATCCCAGCAGGCCTTATCTGTTTTTGAAAAACTGCACCAGACAGTTCTCGATACATTTTCAAGCCTTGAGGGCGCAACATCTTACACGCGTGATAAGTGGCAGCACCCTGCAGGCGGTGGAGGCACAACTTGTATTTTAGAAAACGGTCACCATATTGAAAAATCATCCGTAAGCATTTCGTATATTGAAGGACAAACTCTACCATCCTCATCGGTAAGCCATGCACGATTTGGGCAATATGATGCGTACCGAGTGATGGGCGTATCAACCATTAGTCACCCAAGAAATCCGCATGTGCCAACGAGTCATATGAACGTTAGATTGTTTTTACTATACAAAGGCAATGATGTTATACAATGGTGGTTCGGGGGTGGGTACGATTTAACGCCGTATATCATTTATGAGGAAGATATCGTGGCTTGGCATTGCGAAGCCAAACAAATATTAGACCAGTATGGTGACGGGCGCTATCAGGATTATAAGAGGCAATGTGATCGATATTTTTATTTACCGCACCGTCAAGAGACTAGGGGAGTAGGTGGTATATTTTATGATCAGGTCAATGATATGGATTTTGAGACGGGCTTAGCCATGACAAAAAAAGTAGCAACAGGTTATGCGAATAGTTATAGTCGGATTTTCAAAAAGCGGATACATATAACGTCTACAAAAGCACAAGAAGCATTTATGCGTCATCGGCGCACACGCTACGCTGAATTCAATTTACTTTATGATCGTGGTACAAAGTTTGGATTACAATCACAAGGACGTATAGCATCGATTCTTGCATCCATGCCGCCAACTACCGGGTGGGCATATCACTTGCCACGTGATCTAGAAGATATGGACAAGAAGTTAAGTCCCTATCTAAAGCCTAGAGAGTGGGTCTTGGAGCTAGAGAATTCAACCGCATGACATAAGAAGTTAGTGTAAATGTATGTATTCCTAAAGTCAGTAGGCTCTAAAGAACTACTAAATGAGAATGACCATCCATAATCGTATAGAAAGTTGTACGACGTAGAGGTTAGATAGATACTTATCAAAGGCAATATGGCTATCTTCTACCATACATTAAAGAACAAAAGAGGAGGCTTTCCAAGATTTAGAAATTTGTTAAAATATATATTTATTTATGATATTTTTATATTTATAGTCTATAACAACAATACATGATAAATCTAGAGAGAAAGAAATGGTAGACCAAGAAGAACACATAATAGAAGAAGAACACATAAAAGCTATATTAAAAAAACAAACGATAACCAAAACCATTAATCGTTTGAGAGCAGCAAGATTTGAGGATCGCTTCACTGATCTTATCCAAAGACTGGAAAATGAAAAAAACTCTATTGACAATGGACCGGATAAAGTAAACCGTTATTCCTTTGAAAAAGATTGTAAATCAGGCTTGTATGACAGTTATATACAACTGGTAATACAACATGAAATGAGTGATCTGCAGATAGAGCTCGATAAACTTGAAAAACAAAAAACGGAAGTAGAAAAAATCGAAAATCTACTGCAAGCATTAGAGGAAACAGGAAAAGAAATGCAAACATTAAGTGAAGCTAGCGCGAAAAAGTTGAATGCTCTGCGTGGGCTAACGGAAGATATAGATGAAACAGTAACGGAAAAAAATAAAATAATAAAAGATATATCAATTCTGAAGGAAAGAAAAAGGAAAGGTTTAGATGCACTAGAAGAATTTGAAAATGAAAAATTAAGCGAGGCAGAAATAGTACCACAAAACCAGATGAAAGAAAACAATCCTAATCCTGATATAGCCTGGGATGAAGAACCAAAATTTGATAAAGAGAGCTGGTTGATGGCTGTGCAAGGAGCTGATGAGGGTATCAAAGAAGCTGATGATCCTATCAAAGAAATGATTTTTAAATCGATTCGTCAAAAAAAAGCAAGTGATAGCTTGGATCAGATGGAAAAGATAAAAAAAGCAATTCTGGAGCTTAGTGTGGATAATATGAAGAAGGTATTGACAGTGTTCGAAGGTATAAAGGAGGAGCAGGAGAGTAAACAACCTAAATCTGACCGTGAAATTGTAGAAGAAAAATTA